>Ga0208850_1000125_pt1 | contig 26644 bp, 27 predicted proteins | sample NGESurshal092012_5_FD_184475 | JGI IMG/M metagenome (GOLD analysis project Ga0208850, IMG submission 184475) | Arctic peat soil microbial communities from Barrow, Alaska - NGEE Surface sample 210-2 shallow-092012 (SPAdes) | ecosystem: Environmental > Terrestrial > Soil > Wetlands > Peat ... | reverse complement strand
GCCAGGGTTCCTGCCACAGCGGGTCACACAGCGGCCGAAGCCGGCGGGACGACGATGGGGAACAGGCTGGATACCGAACCCGACCGGCGCGGCCCGGACTATGGGGCACATGAGGCCGTGAACGCCGAGTGGGCGGTACTGCTGGCAAACTCCAGTCATGGCCAGGTTCTCCTGGGACCCTTCCGAGACGGGGTCAGTTTGGCCGGTCCTGCCGAGCACGGGCTGTGGCGCGATATCTCGTTGGCCCGGCGGATAGAGGCCGCGCTCCGCGCGGAGGAGGGAGAGTTCGAGGCGGTCTTCGCCAGCGCACCGGCGGCCATGCTGGTCGTCTCGGTCGTCGACGACCAACCGGCCAGGTTCCTGCGGGTGAACCCAGCCCTGTCCCGACTCACTGGTTACCCGCTGTTGACGCTCCTCGACCTCGGCTTGGACGACCTCGCGCATCCCGATCAGCCCACCGCTGGCGAGGGCTCGGCCGAACCGGGACTCCGCGATGGTGCTGAGCCGTACGAACTTGTCCGGCGGTGGGTCCACGCCGACGGGCACGACCTGTGGGTTCGGATCCGGATGGCCCCGACCGGCACCGCCGACGGTCAAGAGGACCGGTGGGTGTGCCAAGTCGAAGACGTCACCGGATGGGCTACTGGTGCTCGCGGCAGAGTCTCGCGAGTTCGGGCGTGGTGGGGTCACGCTGGTCGCCCGGGCCGCCGGGGTGTCGCCGAACCAGGTCGCGAAAGGGTGGCGGGAGTTGGAGTCCGGGGCGGCTCTGACGGGCCGGGTGGCGCCGGCCGGGAGGCGGTCGTATGTCGTTGACCGCAACGGATCCGGCCTGCCAGGGGTGCCCGCAAGTTCGTGTCCCCGGTCAGCGGGTGGACGGCCTCCGACGATGGCGACTCGCTGACCGCCTGTCGCCGGAGTGCTCGGATTCAGATGTTCGGGTTGATGCTCGACGGCGTTTCCGAACTACCGAACCTGGACCTTCCTGAGCCGTTGGTGAGCCTGTTTTCGGAAGAAGAACAGGGCGTTGCGGGTGCCGAGCAGCATCACCTGCCGCTCATGCGCCAACGCCTCACCGTCGCGGCCGTTGACGTGCAGCGCCCAGGCGTGGGCGTCCTCCATCTCGATGAAGGGCCAGATCTTCAGGCCGGCTTCGCCGAACGCGAGTGCCTTGGCCGGGTCACCGTGATCGGCGTAGAAGAGGGTCGGGTCGGTGTCGAGCGTGACGCCCTTGGCCTGGAACAGGGCCACCTCGGTGCCAACACGGCGTACTGCGCCTGCGCCTCCTGGTCGCGCCCGAGCGACGCCAGCAGCTCACCGAACTCGACGAGATACTGCGGTTGGGGGACCTCGCTGACCACCGTGGCGTAGTCGCGGACCGCGGCGTCGGTCACCCCGAGCGTCACCTCCGCTCGGGCCTTGCCCTGCCGAAGCGCTGCGTAGCCGGGGTCGGCCTGCGGACCGGCTTCGTTCTCCGCGAGCGCGGCGGACGGGTTCCCCGCGTTGAAGGCCAGCTCGCCGACGTAGTGCGCGAACGCCTGGTCTGCAGAACTGGTCGAGTCCTCGAGTGCCCGCCGCATCACCGCTGTCGCGCTGGCGATGTCGCCGTGCAGCTCGAAGACATACTCCGCGCGGGTGAGTTTGACTCCCACGGAGTCGGCCCCATGCAAGACGGCAACCGCCCCGAGACAGCCGAGTTCGCGTCGAAGATGGCGGCGCTCGGCGGCGGACCGCCCACTTTCCACCACCTCGACCTTGGATTCACCTGGCCCCGAGTGAGCCCCCGTCCAGGTTGGAAGCAGCGAGCGCCCCTGACCAAACGGCCGGGGCGCTCAACCACTCTGTGGTGGGTGGCCGACTCGGCTGTGGAGCGTCGTCAGTAGTGATACCGGGCTTGCACGATGATGAGTTCTTCGTCGCGTAGCTGGTAGACGAGTCGGTGTTCGTCGGTGATGCGGCGGGACCAGTAGCCGGACAGGTTGTGGGACAGGCGCTCGGGCTTGCCGATGCCTGTGGCGGGATCGCGAGCCGCTTCCTCGATCATACGGTTGATCCGCTTGAGGACCGACCGCTCGTTCGCCCAGGAGGTGTAGTCCGCCCAACCGTCGCGGGTAAAGCTGATCTTCACGCGACGTCGTGCTGGGGATCGATCAACTCTTGGACCTCGGTGCGGCCTGCCTCGGCGTCAGCGATGCTGCGCAGTAGCCGCTCCGCGTTGGCGGGAGAGCGGAGGAGGTGCGCGGTCTCCATGAGTGAGCGCCATTGGTCAGCGGAAACCAGGTAGGCGGTGCCGCCCTTGGAGACGATCTCTACCGGCTCCTGGTCATCGTTGACTTGCTCGATGAGTGGGAACAGGCGTTTGCGGGCTTCGCTCGCGGACATCGCCATCGTCATCACCTCCACCCGTACCGACTGATGGTACCACTCGAGGCCGGACGTGATCGAGAGCTGCCGCTCCGAGCTGGACACGGCGGCGGGCAGATTGGCTGACGATCGCGCTGCCGCACGCGTCAGCGCGGTGGCTCCCGGTTTCGCTTCGCAGGTGCCCCAGTGGGCCGACCGCATGGGATGGCAGGCTAACGGATCACCGGCGGTCGGGATCGCCGTGACGAGCCTCGCCCGCCGGAGTGGCGGTTGTGGTGGGTGTGGCCGGGATGCGTCGATGAACCGGGACGGATTCGTCGACAAAGCAGCGGAGCGGGGGAATCACTACGGGCCGCGGGGCAGAGGCGACGGACGCGTTCCTCCGAGCCATCGACCTTGAGATCGAGGCGATCCTCATGGGATCGGCCACGGATGTGATCCCGCTCCGCCAGGGCACCCGGACCGGTAAGGACGGGGACGACTTCGAGTACGTCTTCCAGGCTCGGTCGAAGCCGGACGTCGCTCGACGGTCCCTGATCCGTTCGTCCACCACAAGGGGCCGATGGGAGCGGGCGACGGCTGCGGTCCTGCCGGACGGCAAGGTTCGCGTCACGACCCCGGCTGACCTCGGCCGCGAGTCGGCTAACTAACGCGCAGCTGCGCGAGGACGCTACCGTCCCGCCGGAGCAGCTCGCTGAACGGATCTCCGCCGCGGGTCGCCCGGGTGGGGTGAACCTCGCCACCGCGGGCTTCGTTCTCGGCGACGGTGCACCGCGCATGGCCATGTGGCCCGACGTCGAGCGGCTCGTCGACCGGTACCGCGACCTCGCGCTCAACGACCGCCAGCGGGACGCCATCGAACGAGCCCTGGCCTGCGACATCACGTTCATCTGGGGTCCACCCGGCACGGGCAAGACGGAGGTGGTCGGCCGGATCGTCGAGGGATGCGTCCGGCAGGGCCTGCGGGTGCTGTTCCTCTCGCCGACCCCTGTGGCCGTCGACCAGGCCGTCGAGCGAATCTGCGCGCTCCTGGAGCGGGAGGACGGGTTCGAGCTGGGGCTCGTCCAGCGCGCGGGTGACATCAGTTTGCCGTCGCTGCAGCGCCGGTTCGGCGCGGCGATCAGCCCGGATCGGATCGTGGAACGCGCGGCCGAGGAGCTCGCCCGGCGGTCCACTCAACTGAGCGCGCATCTCGACGCCGTGCGGGCGGACATCGCGCTGCACCGCCGGGCCGCGGCTGCGGAGCGGCGGCTCCAAGAGCTCACCGCCGGTCGCGACGCCCTGGAGCGATGCGCCGCGGACGCGGACGCCGCCCTGGGTCGATCGAGCAAGTGGGCGCAGTCCCAACAACAGGAGCGGGACGGGCTCGGGCCGCCGGGTGGACTCTTCGCCCACCGTAAGCAACGGCGGATCGAAGCGCTGGAGGCCGACACCGGGCTTGCCGCGTGGCCGCCGGCCGGTACCGCGCGGACCGGGACCGCGCGCTGGCCGAGCTCCTTGCTCGTCGCGTGGAGCAGCAGTCCGCCACCGAGGAGGTGCGCCGCTGCCGTCACCAGTTGACCGGGGCCGAGCCGCTGAACCGCCTCCGCGATCGGGAGCGGCGGCTGGGAGAAGACCTGGCGCAGGCGGAGAAGACGCGGCGCGAGGTCGCGAACACGGTGCGGGCCCGGTGCCAGGTGTTGGGCACGACCGTGCAGAAGGCGGTGCAGTCGCGGTCACTGATGGATCCCGTCGACGTCGTGGTGATCGACGAGGCGGGCATGGTGGCGCTGCCGTGGGCCTGGTGCGCGGCTGGACTGGCAGGCAAGCGGGTGGTCGTGGCGGGCGACTTTCGGCAGCTGCCCGCCGTGACCTAGGGATCGGGCAACCAGTCAGCCGCCGCGGCGGATCGGCAGCACTCCCTGCTGTGGATGGACCGCGATGCGTTCACCGCCGCGGGTCTTGTCGACGCGGGTGGCACGGCGCGCCCGCATGGTGTGCCTCGATACGCAGTACCGGATGCGCCCCGCGATCTGCGCGGCGGTCAACGAAGCCGCATACCCGGACGCGCCTCTGCGCACGGGTCGTGGCGACTCCGCGGAGCTGCCGGGCTCAGCGCTGCTGCCCGGTCCCCTCGTCCTGGTGGACACCAGCTCGCGGCGAATGCCGGTGGGCGGGAGTGCTGCGCACAAGTCGAACGCGGTGCACGAGGCGGTGGTCCACGAGCTGATCCGGGGTCTCCAGCACGACCGGGTGCTCCCCACCCGCAAGGCGACAGAGCCGTCCGCTACCGACCGGATGGCGGTGATCACGCCGTACCGCGACCAGGCGACCGCGCTGCAGAAGAGCGTTCGCTACCGCTTCGGAACGGACTTCGACGGGTTCGCCGACACCGTGCACCGGTTCCAGGGCAGCCAGCGCCCGATCGTTGTGGTCGACACCGTGGCCGGTGCGGGCGACAAGCCTGGGTACTTCCACGAGGGGACCGGGCTGTCGTCGCAGACGTGCCGGCTGCTGAACGTGACGCTGAGCAGGGCGCAGGATCACCTGGTCGTCGTCGCCGACGTGGACTTTCTGAGCGCGCACGTCGACCCCGGCAGCGAGGTGGCCCCGATGCTTGCCTACCTGCGACGGCACGCGGATCGCCTCTCCGTCGACGATCTCATCCCGGTCCGCAGCGCCGCCGAGCTCGCCGGGCTGCCCGAGGACGACCTGGTCCGGCCCGCGTTCTTCCCGGCCGACGAGGTGCCGCGCGCGGTCAGCTGGGACATCGCACGGGCGCGCGAGAGCATCGACGTTTACTGCGCCTTCCTCGATCCGCAGCCAGTGCGGATATGGCTGCGCCAGTTCGCCACACCCCTCGCTGCGGGCGTCCGCGTGACCGTCTACACACGACCGCACGAGCCGGGCGCCACTCCGGCCGCCCTGGCGCAAGAGCTGATCGATGCGGGCTGCCGGGTCGAGCCGCGGGAGCGGATGCACAAGAAGGTCATAATCATCGACGACGCCATCCTCTGGCACGGCTCGCTGAACCTGCTGGCCAACATCGGTCCGACCGACCTGATTATGCGGCTCACCGACCCGACCGCGTGCACACGCGTTCAGCGGATCATGTCCGCAGCCCGCATGGAACGGCCCCCCCGCACTTGGAACGGCGCGGCCCGGCCCGTCCCCGCCGGCTCGGGGGTGCGACCCGGTGAGGTGGTCTACGGCCGTCTGGCCGCCTGTACCTGAACGTGTCGTACGCAGAGAAGGACGAGGCCAAACGCCTGGTGGCAGCTGTGTGGGACCGACAGCGCAAGCTGTGGCACGTGGCCGCGGAGACGCCGCTGGAGCGGGTTGGGCGCTGGCTCCCGGACGCCTGACCAGCGGCATCAGCCGACGAGCCGGTGCCGGCAGTGGAGAGTCTTTCGCTGGCATACTGACGCCCGTCGTCGAGGTCGTCGACGTCCACCTGCATGCTGCCGAGAAACTTCATGCGATGCTTCGTGACTACGGTGATCGGGAGAACAGGCGGCTGGTCGCCGCTGTTGTCGGGCAATGCGTGGTGGATGTGTTTGCCGAGCGGGACGATGCCCAGCAGCTGGCAGCACTGCCGCTATTGCCGGCTCAGGCCCAGCTCAGGCCCTCGCTCGACGCGGTTGTCTCTGCAAGTCAGCGGCGTGCAAAAGGGTGTGCGAGTAAGACACAAGCACCGCCACCTGGAACCCGCCACCCGCACACCCGATAACGACGAACGCCCAGATCAGAGACCTGGGCGTTCGTGATCAGTGGAGGTGGCGGGAATCGAACCCGCGTCCTTCGGTACCGAACTAGAGCTTCTCCGGGCGCATCCTGTTGTGCTTTTCTCGGCCCCACCGGTCCCACAGGCCAGCCGGTGACGGGCTCAGCTGCTGTTGTTTTCCCGTCCTGCCCCGCAGCCGGGTCCGACGGTGAGCCTCCTGTCGATGCCAGATTCCGGGCCGGAGGCACTCCCGGGCTGACAGCTCAGGCTACTTAGGCAGCGAGAGCGAGCGTCTTGTTATCGGCGCTTGTTTCTATTCCAGCAGATGGTTAACGAGATCGCTGCTGGCATCCTCGGCCCGCTTCCCCTACCTCGACAACCGAAGTCGAGACCGTTCACCCCCTGGTCGTTGCAACACGTGGTGTCGTCCTGGTATGCCTTCCCCTCGAGGGTACCCTGCCGCGGCGCCCTAGTCACCGGCAATTGCGATGCCGAAGAGCCGGGCCGGGTTGTCCCAGCAGACCGCCCGCAGCCACTCGTCCCCCAGCCCCACCCGGGCGAGTACGTCGAGCTGATGGGCGAAGGGATACGGGATGTTCGGGAAGTCGGTGCCGAGCAGGATCCGGTCGCCGAGGTCGGCCAACCGCGGCACCAGGTCGCGCGGATACGGCCATGAGCGCTCGGCGAAGTCGCTGAAGGCCATGGTCGTGTCCAGCAGCAGCCGCGGATACCGATCCGCCAGCGCGACGAACTCCGCATAGTCCGGCATCCCCATATGCGCGATCACGGGCACCAGGTCGAGGTGCCGGGCCAGCACCTCGGCGAAGATGTCCGGCCCGGTGAACCGCCCGCGCCGCGGTCCATTGCCGCAGTGCACGACCACCGGGGTTGCGGTCTCGGCCAGCCGAGCCCAGACCGGGTCGAGCAACGGGTCGCGCGGGTCGTAGCCGCCGACCTGCACGTGCAGCTTGAACAGCCGAGCGCCGGCGGCCAGCGCTTCGTCGACGTACGCCGGGGCCGACGGCTCAGGGTAGAACGTCGCGGTGTGCAGGCAGTCCGGCGTCCGCCGGCCGAAGTCGCTCGCCCAGGCGTTTAACCAGGCCGCCATGTCCGGCTTGTGCGGGTAGACCATCGACGGGAAGGCGCGCACACCCATCCCGCGCAGGTGCGCCAGCCGCTCGTCCTCGGCGCGCTTGTAGGCAATCGGCCATTCCTGACCGACCAGCGGCCCGGCCCGGTCGAAGTAGGCCCACACCTTGGCCATCACGCTGGCCGGCATGAAGTGCACGTGGCTGTCGATCAACCCGGGCAGACCGAGCGCCTGCCAGAACGCCGGTACGTCGGCATCGCTCGCCGGTCCGGGCACGCCCGCCGGACCAGGCAAGCCCGGCGCCACTAGATCCGGCCCTTGGCCCGGCGACCGAGCTCGCGAGCCACCTCCCGGGCGGCGTCCCGCGTGGCCATGTCCTGTCGCTTGTCGTAACTCTTCTTGCCCCGCGCCAGCGCGATCTCGACCTTGGCCCGGCCGTCCTTGAAGTACATCGTCAGCGGCACCAGGGTGCGGCCGCCTTCCTTGGTCTTGCCGATCAGCCGGTCGATCTCGCCCTTGTGCAACAGCAGCTTTCGGATCCGGCGCGGCTCATGGTTGGTCCAGGTGCCTTCGGTGTACTCCGGGATGTGCGCGCCGATCAGCCAGGCCTCGCCGTCCCGGACCGAGGCATAGGCGTCCACCAACGAGGCCCGGCCGGCCCGCAGCGACTTCACCTCGGTGCCGGTCAGCACGATGCCGGCCTCGACCACGTCCTCAATGGCGTAGTCGTGGCGCGCCTTCCGGTTCTGCGCGATCAGCTTGCGACCGGCCTCCTTCACCATCAGGGCACCATCAACCCTGAACCGGCGGTCAACCCGGACAGGACGTCGAGCCCGCGCCGTACGGCGACATCCGGCGCGCTGCCAGCGGCCACCTCGACGTCCGGCTCCAGGCCGATGCCATCCAACGAGCGCCCGGACGGAGTCAGGTACCGGCCGACGGTCAGTTCCACCGCCGACCCGTCACCCAGCGGCACCGGCTCCTGGACCGAGCCCTTGCCGTAGGTGCGGGACCCGACCAGGACGGCGCGGCCACGGTCCTGCAACGCCCCAGCGACCACCTCGGCGGCGCTGGCCGTCGCGCCGTCGACCAAGACCACCAGCGGCGTGGACACGTCCCCCGCGCCGGCGGCCGGCAGCTGGCGAGAACCGGTGTCCCGGCGGACGTAGGTTACCACCAGGCCGCCGTCGACGAACGCCGAGGTGGTCTGTACCGCCTCGGTAAGCAGGCCGCCCGGGTCGCCTCGCAGGTCGAGCACGACTCCAGCGACGTGCCGGTCACGCAGCCCGGCCAGCGCGTCCTGGACGCGGGCGCCCACGCCCCGGGCGAAGGTCGCGACCCGGATCCGGCCGACGCCGGGCGACGGCATGTCGGTCACCACGTCGTCCGCGGTCACCCGCTCGCGGGTCAGCGTGACCACCCGCCGCGCTTCGCCGCGGGCGATCCCGACGTCCACCGTGCTACCGGCACCACCGCGCAGCGGGGCGACGACGTCGGCGGCGACCCGGCCACGGGTGGCGCGGCCGGCCACGTCGGTGACCTCGTCGCCGACCCGGACGTCGGCGGCCGCCGCTGTGGACGCTGGCGCGACACTGGCCACGACCAGCCGACCGGCCGCGTCGCTGCGCAGCCACAACCCGACCCCGGTGTAGCCGCCGTCGAGCACGTCTTGGAACTGGGCGTAGTCGCCGGCGCTGTAGTACGCCGACCAGCGGTCGTCCAGCGCGTCGAGCATGCCCGCCACGGCGGCCCGGTTCAGGGCCGCGCGGTCCACCGGGTGCAACGCGCTGGCGGCGATGCGGTCGGCGGCGTCGTCCAGCGGGCGGCCCGCCGGACCAGGACCCAGCCCACCGGTGGTCCCGGCAGCCGCCGAGGTCACCGGGACGACCGCCTCCGGATGGTTCGTGGTGCTCACCATCGCGCCGGCCGCGAAGGCCGTGCCGACGGCGCCGACGACCGCGGACGTTCGCAGCGCGCGACCGCGAGATCTGGACATGCGGCCACAATAGGCGGCAGCCGCCCGAGTGCAACGCACGGTCACGTCAGACGCGCAGGTAGCGACGCAGCGTGACGAACGAAACCAGAGCGGACAGCAGGACGCCGAGCGGTACGACGTACAGCCAGGTCTGGAAGACGGCGTCCCAGCCGATGAACGGGATCGCCGTGATGCCGCCCCTGGCCTTGAGCTGGCGGTCGACGAAGAACGCCTTGAGCGCCGCGACCGAGCCGGCAGCCAGCACCCCGCCCACCAGCCCGGCCAGCGCGCCCTCCAGCAAGAACGGCAGCTGGATATAGAGGTTGGAGGCCCCCACGAGCCGCATGATCCCGGTCTCCCGGCGTCGGCTGAAGGCGGCGACCCGGATGGTATTGGAGATCAGTAGTGCGGCCGCCACCACCTGCACCAAGGCGATGATCAGCGCCGCGGTCTGGAACCCGTTGAGCACCCGGAAGAACTTGTCCAGCAGCTTGCGCTGGTCCTGCACCTCCTCGACCCCGGGCTGGCCAGCCATGGCGGTGGCGACCACATCGAACTTCGTCGGGTCCTTGAGCTTGACCCGGAACGACTCCGGCAGCGCATCCGGCGTGACGTTGCGCACCAGGTCGGGCGAGTCCTTGAACTGGTCCTTGAACCGGTTGAAGGCGTCCGCCTTCGACTCGTAGTACACGGTCTGCACCTGGGGCAGATCGTGCAGCTTGGTGTTGATCACGTCGCGGTCGGGCTGGGCGATGTCGTTGGTGAGGAACACCGACACCTCGACCTTGTCGTACCAATAGCCCTTCATGGTGGCGACCTGGCGGCCGATCAGCAGCCCGGCGCCGGCCAAGGACAACGAGATGGCCACGGTGACGATCACGGCGATCGTCATGGTGACGTTGCGCCGCAGGCCGTTGGCGGTCTCGGCGACGACGAACTGGGCGCGCACGTCAGCCGCCCTCCTCGGCGGTCATCGCGGTGTGAAGCTCAGCGCGAATCTCAGCGGGCATCTGGCCGGGCATCTGGCCGGGCATCTGGCCGGGCAGCTCAGCGCGCATAGCCGTAGATCCCCCGGGCCTGGTCGCGGATCACCGTACCGGCGTCCAGCTCGATCACGCGACGGCGCATCGAGTCGACGATGGCCGAGTCGTGGGTGGCCATGACGACGGTGGTGCCGGTCCGGTTGATCCGGTCGAGCAGCTTCATGATGCCCACGCTGGTGCCCGGGTCGAGGTTGCCGGTCGGCTCGTCCGCCAGGAAGATCAACGGCCGGTTGACGAACGCCCGGGCGATGGCGACTCGCTGCTGCTCACCGCCGGATAACTCGTCGGGCATTCGGTGCTCCTTGCCGTCGAGGCCGACGAGCCGCAGCACCTCCGGCACCACCTTGTTGATGGTCACGCGCGGCTTGCCGATCACCTCGAGCGCGAAGGCGATGTTCTGGTGGACGTTCTTGCTCGGCAGCAGCCGGAAGTCTTGGAAGACGCACCCAATGGAGCGCCGCAAGGCCGGCACCTTCCACGACGACAGCCGGGCCACGTCCTTGCCGTCCACCTCGACAGTCCCGGACGTCGGCGTCTCCTCCCGCAGCAGCAGCCGCAGGAACGTCGACTTGCCCGACCCGGACGGCCCGACGAGGAACACGAACTCGCCCTTGTCGATCTCCAGTGAGACGTCGCTCAGCGCCGGTCGGGTACCGGCCGGGTAGACCTTGCTTACGGCGTCGAGCCGGATCACGAGAGCATCACACTGTCCGAGTGTACGGATCAACCCTCTGTGACCGTTCAGGCAACGCCGAGCCCAACGTCTGCGATCATTGCTGGGGAGCACCGCCGGGGAGCATCCGAGCCCCGCCGCGCGTTCAGTCCAGAGGTTGGACAAGTTCTGGCCGGCCACGGCGGGAGGATCCGGGTATGTCGTGTGAGCACCTGGTCTGCGCCAGTTGCGCCGCGCCCGTGGTCGAAGGCCGCTGCCTGGTCTGCCGGTCGGCCCGCTCCCGGCTGCACCGACACGACGGCGTGGGGTTTAGTCCACAGCTGATGCTGCTGGTCGCCGTACTGCTGGCTGTGGTCGCGGTAGCACTGGTGCACTTGCCCGGCTGAGCTGAGTAGTGCTGCCAGTCGCAGCTAGGCCGCCCCGGCGCGCCGGCGCCAGCGGATCTCCGACTCGATGAACTCGTCGATCTCCCCGTCCAGCACGGCCTGCACGTTGCCGGTCTCCGTCTCGGTGCGGAGGTCCTTGACCATCTGGTACGGGTGTAGCACGTAGTTGCGGATCTGCGAGCCGAAGGCGATGTCGGCCCGGCCGCCGCGCAGCTTGTCCATCTCGGCGACCTCCTCCTGCCGTCGCCGCTCCAGCAGCTTCGCCTGCAGCACGAGCATGGCGCTGGCCTTGTTCTGCAGCTGGCTGCGCTCGTTCTGGCAGGTGACGACGATGCCGGTCGGCAGGTGGGTCAGCCGGACCGCGGAGTCGGTGGTATTGACGCCCTGGCCGCCGGGCCCGCTGGAGCGGTAGATGTCGACCCGGATGTCGCTCTCGTCGATGTCGACATGGTCGCTGGCCTCGACCACCGGGGTGACATCCACCGCCGCGAACGAGGTCTGCCGGCGGCTCTGGTTGTCGAACGGGCTGATCCGCACCAGCCGGTGCACCCCGTGCTCGCCGGACAGGGTGCCGTAGGCGTACGGCGCCTTGACCACGAAAGTGGCCGACTTGATGCCGGCCTCCTCGGCGTACGACGTCTCGTAGACCTCGGTGGGGTACCCCCGGCGCTCGGCCCAGCGCAGGTAGAGCCGCAGCAGCATCTCGGCCCAGTCGGCCGCGTCCACGCCGCCCGCGCCGGAGTTGATCTGCACCAGGGCGTCGCGCTCGTCGTACTCCCCGGAGAGCAGCGTGCGGACTTCGAGATCGCCGATCGAACGTTGCAGCGCCGCCAGCTCGGCGTCCGCCTCGACCCGGGTGTCGGCGTCGTCCTCGAGCTCGGCCAGCTCGTAGAGCACGGCCAGGTCGTCGATCCGGCGGCGCAGCGACTCCACCCGGTTGAGGTCACCTTGCAGGTAGGAGAGCCGGCTGGTCACCTTCTGCGCGGCTTCCTGGTCGTCCCAGAGGTCCGGGACGGCGACCTTCTCGTTCAGCTCGGCCAGCTGCTTACGCATGCCGTCAAGGTCGAGCACCGTCTCGATCGAGGTGAGGGTGGCCTCCAGCGCCTTGAGCTCCTCGGCGGGATCAGCGGCCACGCTGTCGAGGGTAGTGGACGATGAGCTGGTGGCATCCTCGGCGCGGGCACTGCCGTCCAGCCCGCGGCGGCGCCGGCTGATGGTGGCGCTCATTCTTTCGGTCGTCGTGCTCGCCCTGGTCGCGGTACTGGCCGTCGTGGCGCGCGGCGGCGGCCCCGCGTCGGCCCCGGTCGCGCAGGGTGCCCCGGGCTCGGTGCTGCTCGTGCCGGGGTATGGCGGGAATGCCGGCTCGTTCGACGTGCTGCTGGCTGCCCTCCGGGCGCAGGGGCGCACCGTCGAGGTGGTCCCGCTTCCCGGCGACGGCACCGGGGACCTGACCGAGCAGGCGGGCGCGGTGGACGCAGCCGTCCACCAACTGGAGGCAGCCGGGGCGCCGTCGGTCGACCTGGTTGGCTACTCGGCCGGTGGCGTGGTGGTGCGACTCTGGGCGCGTGACCACGACGGCGGCGCGCGCGCCCGCCGGGTGGTCTCGCTGGGCTCGCCCCAGCACGGCACCCAGTTGGCCGGCCTGGCGTCGGCTCTGGTCCCGGGCGCCTGCCCGGCGGCGTGCCAGCAGCTCGCGCCGGACAGCGTCGTGCTGCGCCGCCTCAACCGGGGCGATGAGACGCCGGCCGGCCCGCGCTGGGTATCGCTGTGGAGTACGGCGGACGAGACGGTCACCCCGCCGGACACGGCTCGCCTCGCCGGCGCGGTCAACGTCGATCTGCAGTCGGTGTGCGCCGACGACGCGGCCCGGCACTCCGACCTCCCCCGCGACCCGCTGGTGGTCGGGCTGGTGCTGCGCGCACTCGACCGGGCCGAACCCGCCGCGGCCGGACCCGCGGACTGCGCTCCGCTGCGGGCCGCCGGCGGCGGGTAGGCCAGGGTAGGCCAGGATAGAATCCGCTCCGTCGACGGCGACCGGGGGTGCCCGCCGTGATCTTCAAGTCAGTCCGAGAGGGCCGGCCCTATCCGGACCACGGGCTGACGCAGCGGGACTGGTCGAAGATCCCGCCTCGGTCGGTGCGGCTGGACCAGCTGATCACGACCAAGCGCAGCCTGCTGCTCGACGTGGTCCTGGCCGAGGACTCGACCTTCTACGGCGACCTGTTCACGCACGTCGTGGACTGGCACGGCGACCTCTACCTGGAGGACGGCCTGCACCGGGCGCTGCGAGCCGCGCTGCACCAACGCCCGAGTGTGCACGCGCGGGTGCTCCAGCTGCCAGGATGACGCCCCGGCGGCGCACTGCGGGCCTCAGCTGGGCCTCAGCTGGGCCTCAGCTAGGCCTCAGCTGGGCCTCAGCTAGGCCTCAGCTAGGCCTCAGCTAGCAACGTCCTTGGTCGCGAAGTTGGCCCAGGCCGCGGCCAGGAACACCGCGACGTACACCGCCTGCAGAGCAAAGCCGCGCCCGACGTCGCGCCATAGCACCGGGTCGCGGAAGAGGTCGACGAAGGCGAGCCAGTAGCGCGTCGGCAGGTACGGCCGGACGGAGGCCGCGGCGTCGAGCAGCACCAGCACCTGACTGGTCACCAGCAGCGCCAGCGCACCGAGGGCGGCGCCGAGCGCGGAGTCGGTGACCGTGGACAGGAACATGGCCACCGCCGCGACGCCGAGCATGGAGAACCCGACGTAGCCGACGGCGAGAATGGTGCGCAGGGTGGCCTGCGTCGTCGACAGGCTGGTGCCGGACGTGGACGACAGCGGCCCGCTGCCGAACAGCTGCGTGCCGACGAGGTAGCCGACGCCGGCCACTACGACCACGGCCAGCAGCACGAACACGATGATCGAAACCAGCTTGGCCACCAACAGCCGAGTGCGCCCGACCGGTCGGCATACCAGGTAGCGCAGGGTGCCGGCGCTCGCCTCCCCCGCCACGCTGTCCCCGGCGATAACGGCTACCGCGACCGGCAGGAAGATCGGGAGCACGATGCCGAGCGCGGCAGCCGGGTAGAGCGCGCCGTTGGCCAGCACGGCCGACAGGAACGCCGGACCTTCGCCCGGTCGCGGCGCCACCTTGGTGGTAGCCAAGAAGATGGCAACGATGGTGGGCAGCGCCGTGAGCAACCCGATCGTCAACCAGGTGCGCGGGCGCCGGATCAGCTTGCGGAGCTCGACGAGGATCACTGCGCGCCGCCGGCGATCATCGGGTACTGCCGGCGATCCGGGTACCACCGGCGATCCGGTCGCTGCCGTGGGTGGTGACCGCCAGCACGACGTCCTCCAGGCTGCGCCGCTCCGCTCGCAGGTCGGCAACCCGGACGCCGGCCGCGACCAGCTCGGCGTTGAGCCGCGCCGGGTCGTCGGCCTGGACCCAGATTCGGTCGGCCTCGCGATGCGCCAGCCGGCCGTCGAGCAGCGCCAGCGCCCGCTCCGCGTCCGGGGTGCCAACCACGACGTTGCCGGTCAGCCGGCGCAGCGCGGCCAGCTCGTCCTGCACCACCAGCCGCCCGCGGTCGACGACACCGACCGTCGTACACAGCGCTTCGACCTCGGCCAGCAGGTGGCTGGACAGGAAGATGGTCGTCCCGCCGTAGTTGAGCTCGAGCAACAGCTCGCGGACCTCGTGGATGCCTTGCGGATCCAGGCCGTTGGTCGGCTCGTCCAGAATCAGCAGCCGCGGCGCCCGCAGCAGCGCCGCGGCCAGCCCGAGCCGCTGCCTCATCCCCAGGCTGTAGGCCTTGACCGGCCGGCGCCCGACCGCGTCCAGACCGACTCGTTCGAGGGCCGCGTCGATGCGCGCCCGTCTTGTCCGTCGGGGCGCTCCCGGGCCGGCCGCGTCCATCAGCTCTAGGTTCGCCCGGCCGCAGAGATGGCCGTACGCCGCCGGACCCTCGACCAGCGCGCCGACCTGGGCCAGCACCGACCGCGCCTGCCGCGGCATCGGCTGGCCGAGCACCTCGATGGAGCCGCCGGAGGCGAACACCAGCCCCAGCAGCATCCGCAACGTGGTGGTCTTCCCGGACCCGTTCGGACCGAGGAAGCCGTAGCGCGCCCCGGTCGGAACGGCGAGGTCGACGGCGTCGACGGCGAGTACGGCGCCGAACCGTTTGCTCAGCCCGGTGGTAGCGATGGCGAGCGTCACGTCGGGCGCCATCATGTCGGCCGGCGAGGCGGCGGATTGGCGGCCAGCGCGGCGACGGCCCGCCCCAGTGGGGCTTCCCCAACCGTCCCGGCTACCAGGTAGAAGCGTCGCCCCAGTCGGACGGCGACCGCGTTGAGCAGTGGGGTGGCGATCGTGCTCCCCTCGAAGTCGGCGACACCGTCCAACTTCAGCGGCCCGGCCGGTGGACCGGACAGTCGTCGCAGCACGCCGTGAGCGACATCGGCGGACAACGGGAGCACGGCGACCAGCCCGAAGCCGGTGCCGTAGATCGCCACCCCGCGGGGCACGCCGGCCACGACGTCGCGGCGCGCCAGGCCGGCGAGGGCGGTGGGCAACATGTACGGCGCGAACCGGTCCACCAGCGCGGTGATGTCCGGGGCAGCCGTGGTGGTCACCTGGACACCTGCCGGTGGCGTGAAGGTCAGCAGCGCTCGGTCAGGCGCGGCCAGGCGAACGTCAAGGAAGCCGGCGGTCAACGCAGGTGTGGTGGCGTCCCGCGGGGTGATCGCGACGCGCACCGGCAACCCGGTGGCGGCGTCGGCGTAAAGGTCGACGAAGCCGATGGTGGTAGCCAGGTCGCGGGGGGTTATCCGCAGGCCCAACGCCGTCCGGCCGGCGATGCGGCGGGGCGGCAGGCTCCGCAGCTCGTCCGGTCCGGCCGCAGCGGCGAACCGGCGGGCCAGGTCGGGCGGCAGCAGGTCGGCGGCTCGTGGCAGGCGCACCGGCGGCTCGCCGGTCACCAGGGTGGCCCGGCCCGGGTCGAACTCCCACAGCCAGGTGCCCCCGGTGGCGGCGTAGGTGCCGTCCTCCCCCGCCGGCTTGACCGTGTCCACCCGCCACCGGTCGGGCGCGGCGTACCAGGCGCGCAGCCGGGTGGTCCCGCCGAGCAGGGCCGGCAGGTCGCCGAGCTGGGGAACGTCCGGCACCGCAAGGGTGCCGTTGGCCTCGGCGTACCCGGAGAAAGCGACAGTCGCGGAGCTCCGTACTCGCGCCAGCAGTACGTCGGGCGACGGCGAACTGGCGGCGACCGGCCAGGCCCCGACCGCGGTGGGCAGGACGGCCAACGCCAGGGCGCCGATGGCCACGGCGGCCCACCGCCAGGTCGCCAGCCGGCGCAGGACGCTCACCACATGACGGTACGTCGCCTGGGCAACTTCGGCGGCCGGACTCAGAGCGGCGGCAGCACCGGAGACCGGGCGGAGGCGACGGCGCTGCGCGGCAGGCCATCGGGGTAGCCGTAGACGGCACCGAACGGGATCTGCACGGTGCGGGTGCACCGGACCACCGCTGTCGTACCGTCACCGCCGACGGACCCGCTGACGGTCAGCCCGTCCGGGTCCCCGCCATAGCCGCCGACGCCGACGTAGCGGGCAACGGCCGCCTCCACCGCTGTCAGGTCGAGCGGCAGCCGCTGGCCGTCGGTGGTTCCCGCGACGGGGCCCGCCGCGTAGAGCGCGCCCTCGTTCACCGACTGGGCGGCGGCGACCGCGGCCCCGTCGCACACAGCGGCCAGGTCGCGCTGGGCGAGGAATGCCGTCGACGCGGTCACGGCTCCGAAGATCAGCAAAGCGGCGAGCACGAAGAAGCCCAGCACGAGCGGGATCATGGAACCCCGGTCGTCGCCTCGACGCATGAACCGCAACCGCGCCGTCAGCCGGCTCCCGGTCATCCGGGCGGCCGAAACTGATCGACGTGTACGACGTACCGGCCGGTCACGGTGGTGCGCGAGACGGGAAGAAACCCGGGCACGCCGGGAATCGGGATCGGCCGGGTCACACAGACCGCAAAGTCGGTGCCGGGCTCTAGCCGGTCCACCCCACCGGCCGCTGGGCACGAGGCTCCGGCGGGACCGTAGCTCAGCGTCCGGGCGCTGTCCGGCGCGAGGCCTTGGTCCTGCAGGGCCAGGTCGGCCGCGTAGTCGGCCCGGGCGGCGCCCTCGGCGAAGGTCTGGGCCGTGACCACCGCGCGGCCTGCCTCTCGCGCGGCCTGCTTGACGGCGAAGACGTTGCGCTGGACCTCGAACGCCGCGAGCACCAGATAGATCAACGGGACCATGACGACCACGGCGAGAAAGATGAACTCGATGATGGCGCTGCCGTCGTCGATGCCGCTGCCGTCGTCGCGGGCGGCGACCCTGGGCCCGGCGACCCTGGGCCCGGGCCACGAGCGGACCGCCATCAGCGGCCTTCCTTGATAGCCCGAGCGGTCACGTCGACCGGCAGTAGCACTCCGAGCCAGGCCAGCAGCGGCGGGACAGTGCCGGTGACGTGCACGCTGACCAGCGTGCTGCCAGCCACGCCGGCCACCTCGGCTGGTGCGTAGGTGAGGCCGCCGGCGAGCCGACCGGACAGCGCCGTGCCCACGATCTCCCGCGTCCGAGGGGCGGCCTCGGCCGAGTCGCGGTCGGCGTTGGCGGCGTACCGAACGCCTTCGGCGGCACTGGCGGCGATGACGTTGCGTACGTGCAGGTACACCCCCACCTGCAGCACGGCGAGCAGCAAGGTGATCAGCAGCACGGACACCAGCACGAACTCGACCGCCGCGGAGCCGCGCTCGTCCGCAGCGGCGGACTCGACAGCGGCGGACTCGACAGCGGCGGCAGGCAAGGGGCCTACTTGGCGCCGGTAACGCTGTTCAGCGCGTTGCTGACCGCATCGGTGATCGCGCCCTTGAAGACGCCCAAGATGGCGACGACCAGCGCTGCGGTCATCACCGTCACCATGACCCAGCCGGGCACGTCGCCGCGTTCCGGATCGCCCGCGGACGCGCGGGCGTGGAATGCGACGATCATTCGCAGGGACAGTTCTACGGGGCTCACAAGCCTGCTCCTCGGTCTGGGTACGACGGTTGTCGATCACGGCGGCAAGGGTCAGCGGGCCAAAGTCACCAGCGAGAACAGGCCGGGGTAAAGGGCGAACACCACGGTTACCGGCAGCACGAGAAACACGACCGGAAACATCATCGCGATTTCGCGGCGCCCACCCGCCTCCAGCAGCGCCCGCTTGCCGGCCTCGCGGACGTCCACAGCCTGAGCCCGCAGCACCTCGGCGAGCGGTGTGCCGCGCTCGATCGCCACGACCATGCCGTCGACGAAGCGAGCCAGCGCCTCGACGCCGGTGCGGTCTCGCAGGCTGGCCAACGCCGCCATCAGCGGGGTGCCCGCCCGGGTCTGCGCGAGGACGGCGGAGAGCTCCCGGACGAGCTCGCCGCTGCCGAGCCGGCAGACCCGCTCGATCGCCCCGACCGGCCCCTCGCCGGCCGCGACGGCCAACGCCAACAACTCGGCGACGGTCGGAAACTCGGCCAGCATGGCGGCCTCCCGCCGACGCACCTGGACGGTCAGCCAGTAGTCCCGGCCGAGCACGCCACCGACGACCCCGACGACGGTGAGCATCACGGCCGAGAGCGGGTTGGCCTTGCCGGTCAGCGCGCCAAGACCGATCGCCGCCAAGGCGGCCAGCAGACCGAGCGCCGCCCATACCACCTGCTCTACCCGGAACTCGGGCACGCCTTGACCCCGGCCGAGCGCCTCCAACCGGCGACGGACCGACGCCGTGCCGCCGATATGACGCTCCAGCAGGTCGGTCGCGTCGCTGAGGACCGGCCGCAGCAGCCGCTCCAGCGTAGGAAACGGCGTCACCGTCGGCGTTGGATCGAGCAACCGGGATGGGCGCGGCGCGTCCCGCAGGTAGGGGGCCAACCGATCGTCGAGGCTCGGCCCACGCCGCAGCACCGGAGCGGCCGTGGCGGTCAACAGCGTCCCGCTGCCGCCGGCGAGTCCAACCAGCGCACCAGCGAGCGGCAGGTTCACCGCAACACCCGCTGGTCCTCGGGCAAGCGCCCGATCTGGAGCATCAGCCGGTACGCCGCGAACGACACGACCCCGCCCACAGCAAGCACGACCACGCCGCCGGTGCTGTTGTAGGCCTGGATCGTCTGCGACTGGGTGCCCAGCAGCAGCAGGACGGCCCACGGCGCGGCGACCGCCAGCCGGGCGGCGTTCACCGTCCAGCCCTGCCGCGTCTCCAGCTCGGCGCGGGCGCGGGCGTCTTCGCGGAGAAAGGCCGACAACGTCCGCAGCAGCCGGCCGAGGTCCGTACCGCCGACCTCGCGCGCCATCCGCAGCGACTCCAGGATGCGGTCGGCCACCGGGTCGGCGAGGCTGTCCTTCAGCCGGTCCAGGCAGCTGCCGAAGCGGCCGCTGGCCCGGTAGTCGGCGCCGAACCGGTTGAACGGCTCGCGCAGCGGCTCCGGTCCCCGGGTGCCCAAGGCGGACAGGGCCTCGGGCAGCGAAAGCCCGGCCCGGACCGCGGAGGCCAAGTTGTCCACCGCCTCCGGCCAGACGTCGCGCAGCTCCACCGCCCGCCGCCGACGCTGCCGCTGGACCAGGGCGACCGGCAGCATCGCGCCGAAGACCCCGAAGGCCGCCGCCACCGGCGCGGTGCGGGTCACCGTCAGCATGGCGACGGCGACCACGAGGCCGGTGCCGGCCTGCAGCCCGGCGAGCCGCCCGGGCGTGATTCCGTCCAGGCCGGCCTGGCGCAGCATGTCGGTGCGCCGGTTCCGCCACCTCGAAGCCGGTCGAGCGCGCCGAGGTCGGCCGGTGTTCAGCAGCAGGAACACGCCCAGTCCGAAGGCCAGGCCGACGGCGGCACCCACCTAGGGCCCGCCTTCATCGGCGGCCAGCAAGGCGGCCAGGTCGTAACCGGCCTGGGTGAAGCGGTCCCGGTGCGGCGGATAACCGTCCGCCCGCACCAGCCGGCCACCGCGGGTGTGGAAGACGGCGGCGGTCTCCACCACGTCACCTTCGACCCGGCCCGGTACGGCGGCGATCTCGCGCACCCGCCGGTGCCCGGTCGGGTCCGTGCTGGCGTGCACCACCAGGTCGATCGAGGCCGCGACGGTCGGTACGACGAAGTTGTGGCCCACGTTCTCGCCGGCCAGCAACGGCAGCGTGCACATCTTCGTCACCGCCTCGCGCGCGGAGTTGGCGTGGATCGTGCACATCCCCGGTAGGCCCGAGTTCAGGGCGATCAGCAGGTCCAGGCACTCCTCCTGGCGGACCTCGCCGACGATGATCCGAGTCGGGCGCATCCGCAGAGCTTCCTTGATCAGCCGGCGCAGCCGAACCTCCCCGGTGCCTTCGAGGTTGGGCTGGCGGGTCTGCATAGACACCCAGTCGGGCAACGGAATGCGCAGCTCGAAGACCTCTTCACAACTGACGACCCGCTCGGAGCCCGGGATGGCCGCGGCCAGGCAGTTCAGCAAGGTCGTCTTCCCCGCCTGCGTTCCGCCCGCCACGATGATGTTCAGGCCGCTGACGACGGCTGCCTCAAGGAACCGGGCCGCCGCCGAGGTGAGCGTCCCGAGCCCCACCAGCTCGTCTAGCGAGTGGGCGGTCAGGATGAACTTGCGGACGTTCACCGCCATGTGGCGCCGGGTGATGTCCGGGATGACGACGTGCAGCCGGCTGCCGTCCGGCAGCATCGCGTCGACGAACGGCGTAGACAGGTCCACCCTTCGCCCGGACGACTTGAGCATCTTCTCGACCAGGTCCTCGACCTGGCCGGCGGACAGGATCGTCGTCGTCAGCTCGCTGCGGCCGCGCTTGGCCACGAAGACCCGGCCCGGCTCGTTGATCCAGATCTCCTCGATCCGCGGGTCGTCCAGATAACGTTGCAGTGGACCGAAGCCGGCTACCGCGTCGTACACCTGACGAGCGGTTGAACGCGGGTCCGGTAGCCGCGGCAAGGACGACGACAGGGTGCGCTCGTCATAGTCGGTGATGACCTCGTCGACCAGCCGCCGAACCGCGAGCGGATCGGCGCTGGGGTCGAGCCCGCGGCGGCGGACGAGCTCCCGGACCTCCCCCTCCACGGTGTCGACCGCGCCCACGCCGCTCCCGCCACATCGAAGATCTGCTGGTCAGCGGGCTGCCGACCGGACAAAGGCACCCTAACGGACAGCCAAATGCGGTCCGCACCCCCCTGTGGACAACGTGACCGACGGGGTAGCTCCGCTCGAGCGCGCCGGGCTGCAGCAGCGTCCGGCGCACGCCGGCACTCGGGGTCCCGCTGCTCATGATGGCGCTGATCGGGACCCTGGCCACGAGGTTCAGGTCGGGTTGCCGGTGCTGGCGCGCAACGCCTTTCACGGCAATGCCTCGACGTAGGGCTTCATGGCCTCGGCCACGGGACTCGGCGCGGCCGTCGGCGCTCTGGTCACGGCCGGCCGAGGTCGCACCAGGCTCCGGGCGCTGACGATAGGGGCCGCAGCGTTCGAGTTGCTCATCCTGGCCGCCGCGGCAGCGCCGAGTCTGCCGATCGAGCTGCTGGTGCTCGCCCTGGTCGGGCCCCGCCAGCGTGTCGTTCCTCGCCGTGGGCAACACCACTGTCCAGCTCACCACGCTGCCGCCGATGCGTGGTCGGGTGATGGCGCTGTAGGCGGTCGCGTTCCTGGGATCGACCCCGGTCGGTGGTCCGGCACGGGTTGGGTCAGCCGGTACGGCGGCGGCCGGGCCGGCCTGGTACTTGGGGGCAGCGCCGGCCTGCTGGCCGCGGAGCTAGGCCTGGCGGCGCGGCTGGGCTTGGCGGCGCGACGTAGCGATCGAGTGGGAGCCGAGTCGGCACCGATGACCCCGACAGCGACCGGCACGGTGCGCCCGCGCCGGCTTGATCATCGAGTCAGCTGCCCGCCTACCGCCAGCCGCCCCACCGTCGAAGCATCGTCCAGTCACCGCGGCGGTCGTGCTCCCCACGGGCGTCATCGGCCACCGCGCCGTTGGGCGGGACCGAGTGCGTCGCTGTCGCCCCCGCCGCGGCCGGTGTCGTCGGTACGGCGGGTTGCGCCGAGGCAGCTGGAGTACGCATCGCTGCTGCCGACGGCATTGGCGCAGGTGTCCTGCCCGGGACGACACCCGACTGGGCAGCCGGACTAGCCGCCGGTGTGCGGGCAACGGTCGGCGTGGCTTCGTTGGCAATACGTGCCGCAGTGGCCATAGGCGTCGACGGCGTCGCAGCCGGCGGTTCGGTGCTGCTGGTTGGCGAGGGCACGGTCAGCCCCAAAGAGGGCGGCGGCGGAGGCACGGCACCCGCCGCAGGCGCAGCAGCCGGCGCCGCGGCGCGCACCGTTCGTGCTGCAGCGGAGGCGGCTGGCGGCGGCGGCACCCCCATCGAGGGCTGATCCGGGCGGGACAAGGACGGCTCCGCCCCGGTTGGCGGGGTAGAGGCGAGCGGCTCAGCGGCGTCCGGCCCAGCGACTCCGGCAGCGGCGTCCCCCGAAAGCGGCGAAGTGGCCGGCGGCGAAGTGGCCGGCGGCGAAGCTCGGACTGGAGCGGCCGGCGGCGGCGTGCCCGCGCCGCCGCCGGTGACCGCGGCGACCACGAGCCCGCCGACCAGCGCCGCGCCAGCCAACAGGGCGACGACGGCCCACCGACGAGGGCGTGACCGAGTGATAAGTGCCGTCGCGCCCGCCGCTGCCGGCGGGGCCGGCCGGTCGACGACGGGCTGCGGCGACGGCCGCGGCTGGGTCGGACCGCTGGCGCCCAGGATCCGCGCTGCGACCAGGCCGGCACCGCTCAGTCGTTTTCGTCCAGCGCGCAACTCGGCAATGAGCAGCCGGACCAGCCCCGCCCGCCCGCGCTCTGCAGGCTCCGCACCCACGTGTCAGTCCGCGGAGAGCCGGGCTCCCCCGGCTGCCCCCGTAGCGTGACCGCCGCCAGCGTGCGCTGCTCCTCGTCCGGTGGTCGAGACGGCCCGAGCCACCGGAGCGCCAAGTGCCACCTCGGCCACGTCGGTCTGGCCGCTGGCCACCTGCACGGTCGTGGCCACGGGCGCGTACCCGCTGGCCGTCAGGGTGTAGTTGCCAGGCACGAGATCAGCGGCATGGAACTGTCCGGACCGGTCGGTCAACCCGGTGGCGACAACAGTTCCGGTGTCGTCGATCACGTCTACCGTGGCCTCCAGCAAAGGCCGACCGTCACTGGCCGCCCGCACCGTCACGGCCAGCGCACCGCTGGCCACGAGGGCGACGTCGCCGCCGACGTGTCCGCCTTCCGGCACCGCCACCTGGATGGTCCTGGGCCGGTACGACGCGGCCGACACCGTCAGGGCGTAGGTCCCGGCGTAGAGGTCCGGCACGACGTACCGACCGTCTGGACCGGTCGTCGCCGCAGCCACTACCGCACCATCGGCGTCGGCCAGCGTGACCGTCGCCGCGCTGACCGCTGGTCCGTTGTCGGCGCCGGCGACCCGTCCGGTGAGCTGCGCTGCCGGGGCCAACGCGAGGTTGCGCCGGACGTCGGCGGTACCGAGCGCGACCATCGTGGCTGCCGGCTGGTAGCCCTCGGCCAGACAGATGAGCAGGTAGGTGCCGCCGGTGCCAGGCGAAAGCTGGTAGCTGCCGTCGGCCGCCGTCGCGGCTTGGGCGACCTGCCGGCCGGCGAGGTCGGTCAGCGTCAGGGTCGCTGCGAGGACGGGCGCGCCGTCCGGGCGGTACACGGCACCGGTCAACGCGGCTCGCAAAACCGGCTGCTGTACTCCACCGCTGCCATTGCTCTCGGCAAGTGTGACCCCGAACGGCGGCAACGTCGGCTCCCGACTACCGCCGGCGGCTCCGTCCACCCGATCTGGCAGCGCCGCGGCGCCGGGTTCGTCGGCCGATACCGGCACCACGTCGGCACCGTGTTGGCCCGGCCGTGCCTCCACCCCGGCGTCGAGCACGGCGGCATCCGGCTGCTCCCCAGTCGGAGCGCCAGGTTCGTGTGCAGCCGCCATCCCGGACTGCGTCCGCAGCGGAATCTCAGGCAGGAACAGCAGCGCCACGAAGCCGACGACCAGCACGCCGGCGGCGACCAGGAACACCAGATCCATCGACTGGGAGAATCCCACCTGGAACGGGCGAGCGAGCACCTTGTCGAGGTGGGAGATGAACGAGGTGTCGTTCACCGCGGAGCTGCTCACGCTGCCGCCGCTGCGCAGCGCGTCGAGAACCGGCTGGTTGGCCGGGTTCTGCTGCACCGCCGGGCTCGCCAGCGCCGCCTGGAACTGCGGCGTTCGGGCAGCGGCCTGAAACGCCGACTTGATGTTGCCACCGACGGAGCTGAACAAGATGGAAAGGAAAACCGCGACGCCGAGGCTGCCGCCCATTTGGCGGAAGAAGGTCGCCGACGACGTCGCCACGCCGATGTCGCGCGGCGGCATGGCGTTCTGCACGGCGAGCACGGTCGGCTGCATGATGTTGCCCAGCCCGGCCCCGAATACCGCCATGTAGATCCCGGTCTGCCAGTACGGCGTGTCCACCCCGACGCCGTGCAGCAGCAGCATCCCAATAACCAACAGGGCGGCGCCGATCAGCGGATAGATCTTGTAGCGCCCAGTGCGCGAGATCAGCTGACCGGAGACGATCGAGGTCAGCATGATGCCGCCGGTGAGCGGAATGAGCTGCAGACCTGCCTGCGTCGGCGAGGCCCCCCGCACGATCTGCAGGTACAGCGGCAGGCTGGCGATGCCGCCGAACATGCCCATCCCCACGATGAGGCCGACCAACGACGTCAACGCGAACGTGCGGTTGCGGAAGAACCGCAGCGGGATGAGTGCGTCCTCGCCACCCCGGGACTCGGCCCACACGAACAGTCCGATGCCGATGACCCCGACGACGTAGCAGGCGAGCGCGCGCGGGGAGCCCCAGCCCCAACCGCGGCCCTGCTCGGCGACGACCAGCAGCGGCACCAGTCCGATGCTGATCGTGAGCGCGCCCTGCCAGTCCAGCCGGTGCTCGCGCCGGGTGTGCGGTAGGTGCAGGACCTTGAAGACGACCACGAGCGCCAGGATGCCGATCGGCACGTTGACCAGGAAGACCCAACGCCATCCGGTGATGCCCAAGATGCTGGTGGCGCCGGCGAAGAAGCCGCCGATCACGGGGCCGAGCACACTCGACGTACCGAAGACCGCCAGGAAGTAGCCCTGATAGCGAGCCCGTTCCCGCGGCGCGACGATGTCGCCGATGATCGCCAGCGCCAGCGAGAACAAGCCACCGGCACCGATGCCCTGCAGGGCGCGGAAGAACGCCAGCATGTACATCGACGTGGCCGTGGCACACAGCGCCGAACCGGCCACGAAGATCGTGATGGCGCCGAGGAAGAACGGCTTGCGGCCGTAGATGTCGGAGAGCTTGCCATAGAGCGGGGTCGAGATCGTCGAGGTGATCAGGTACGCCGTGGTGACCCAGGCCTGCACCGACAGCCCGTGCAGGTCGTCGCCGATAGTTCGGATCGCCGTCGCCACGATGGTCTGGTCCAACGCGGCCAAGAACATGCCCAGCATCAGACCCGACAGGATTGTCAGGATCTGCCGGTGAGTTAACTGACCGGGTGCCAGGGGCGCGGCCGCCTTCGTGCGTGCGGTGGTGGTGGCCGTCATGCACTCTCCTGAGAGTGTCGGAGGAGCCGGCTGCCGCTCGACTCACAGCGGTGATGCATATCGTTCGCCAAGTCGGTGGCGAGCCGGTCGACGAGCTCGGCCAAGCGGCGGCGATCCGAGCCCGACCACGACATGGTGATCTGAGCGAGGTGGGCGTCCCGAGTCTGTTGCCGACGCTCCAGCGCGGCCCGGCCGCTGTCGGTCAGCGCCAGCGAGAACGCGCGCCGATCGGTCGGATCCGGTGAACGCTCGACATAGCCCAGGCCGACCAGCTGGGCGACCTGCCGGCTCACCGTCGAGGGATCGCTGAACACGGCCGAGGCCAAGTCAACGGATCGCATCGAGCCGCCGTCACCCAAGGCGACCAGCAGCGGAAACGTGCCACCGTCCATCGGGTCGGCACCGTCGTTGACGGCGGCGCGCGCGCGGGTCACCACCCGGAGCAGCCGCGAGACCGCCGCGCCCAGCTGCCCGGCCAGCTCAATATCCGGCCTCCCAGCCGCCGGCCGAGACCGCTCGACAGTGGCCATCATGATCTCGTCTCCAAGGTTTGGTACGTCGAACATGCTTGGTTGCGGCAAGCATCTCAGGCACAGAAGTATTCCCGCGTCGCCGGCGGGCCGCCATTCCTGGTCTCAGTCGGCAGCGGCTTCGGCTGCGGCAGCGGCTTCGGCTGCGGCAGCGGCTTCGGCATAGTGGCGCCCCATGGTGGGCGGAGGGACGGCGATCGCGTTCGCTGGCGGGCCGCGTCGCCCTCGGCTGCTGCTCGTTGCTGC
>Ga0208850_1000113_pt1 | contig 28148 bp, 26 predicted proteins | sample NGESurshal092012_5_FD_184475 | JGI IMG/M metagenome (GOLD analysis project Ga0208850, IMG submission 184475) | Arctic peat soil microbial communities from Barrow, Alaska - NGEE Surface sample 210-2 shallow-092012 (SPAdes) | ecosystem: Environmental > Terrestrial > Soil > Wetlands > Peat ... | reverse complement strand
GCGCGCTCGCAAGTCGGCGATGATCTGCGGTAGCACGTCGAGCGCGTCGAGAAAGCGGAGACCCGCACCGTACGTCTGCGGCATCGTTCGGCTGACGATGGGAGAGGTGATGCCGACGAACGCGACGCGCGCCCTGCCGACTTCTCTGATCTCCGTTGACGCGAATTCCAGCTCCCGCGTGTCGGCTCGCGTGACATTGCTGGCGATGACGGGGAATGACAGCTCCCGGACGCGCTCGCGCAGGATGGCTGGGCCGAAGCCGAACTCCCAGTTGCCGGGCGTCATGAGCTCGACCCCGACTGCGTTGAGCGCTGGCACGATGACGGCGCCCTCCGTCAACTGCGCCGGACCGGTGCCATGAATCGCGTCGCCGCTGTCGACGTGTACGCAGGCACCATTGGTCTCGGCCCGAATCCGATCCGCGAGGGCGCGGATATGCGCGAATCCGCCCGCCCGCCACGCCTCGGGCTCGCCACCGCGCCAGGCGAGCTCCCAGTGCGGCTCGACATGGGCATGCGTGTCGTTCTGCTGAATGAGTGTGACGCGCTTCATTGCGATGCCCAGTGCGTTGACGGCGACGAACCGCGCCCCCCGAGCGCGGTCACTTCTTGAGCCGCGCGACCATCAACGCCGCGTCGACGACCTTCCGGAAGTCGGCGAGCGGGAGCGCACCTTGTATCGGCCGCTCGTTGACGATGGACGACGGGGTGACTCGTACACCGAGGTCGCTCGCGAGGTTCGACGCTCGTGCGGTCCGCGCGTCGGTCCGCTTCGAGGCGTAGCACTGCCCGAGGCGAGCCGTATCCAGTCCGGCCACGCTCACGATGCCGCTCAGCAGGGCGTACGGATCGCCGCCCCGCTTCCACTCGGGTTGTGGCTCGTAGATCAGCTTCATCATCGGCCAGAAGCCGCCCTGATCGGCCGCAAATTCCGCCGCGCGCGTGGCTTCGCGCGAATGGGGGAAGCTGCCGACGACGAATGGCACGTACTTGAAGAAGACCTTCCCCGTCTTCACATAGTCCCGTTCGATCGCGGGGTACGTCTCTATCGAGAACTCGCCACAGTACGGGCACGCGAAGTCGCTCAGGTCAATTACGACGACTGGCGCGGTCACGCTTCCGCGGTCATACCCGATGCCGGTCAGGTTGAGGTCTCCTAGGACCACGTGCCGAGGCCCCGCCGGCGTGGGCGCGTGTGCCGGTTCGGAGTGCGACGTTGATTTCTGGACGGGAGGCGCCGACGAAGCCTTGGAGGTGTTCGATGATGGCGCCGCTCTGCCAGTCGCGGCTGAATCGGCAGCGGCCCTCGCATCGTGCGACGTCGCTTGCCCACAGCCCCCCAGCGTGGCGATGACGACGGCCAGGACAACCAGCCAGGGACGAGGAATGCCTGAGACCATCACGACCCCACGTTGATGAGCTGGCCGAAGTCGGCGAGAAAGGCAGAGAGCGCAGTGAAGCGGCCCGTGAACAGGAGAACGCCGACCGCGATAAGCAGGAGGCCAGCCACGATCTCCACGGGGCGCAGCCAGCGTAGCATACGCGGGGTCCCCGCGAGATACCAGTTGAGTGAGACGGCGGCCACGAAGAACGGAATGCCTAAGCCGAACGTGTACGTGCCGAGCAGGAGCATTCCCTTCGCCATGGTCGTCCTCGTCCCCGCATAGAGCAGGATCGAGGCGAGAACCGGGCCCACGCACGGTGTCCACCCCGCTCCGAAGGCAACACCGACGAGCAACGACCCCGCGAGGCCGGCCGGTTTCGAGGCAAGGTGCACGCGACGATCGCGCATCAGTGCCGGAATTCTGAGCAGGCCGACGAGGTAGAGGCCGAACGCGGTGATGATGATGCCGCCGATCTGTTGCAGCAGCGGGCGCGAGCGCTGTAAGGCGCCGCCGAGCATGGTCGCGGTCGCGCCGAGCGTGACGAACACGAGCGTGAACCCGAGCACGAAGAGAGACGCGTGGAGCGCGGCCTTGGCGCGTGCTGCCGCTGTCCCACGAACCGAGAGCTCGTCGAGCGTCATGCCGGTGATGAAGGTGACGTAACTGGGCACGATCGGCAGCACGCAGGGCGACAGGAACGACACCAGGCCGGCGAGGAAGGCCACTCCGAAGGAAACGGAGACCTCGTTCATCGAGCGGCCTCCGCACTGGCGTGGTCCGAGATCTTTCCCTCCGGCGCTTCCGCGAGCAGGTGATCGATCGCTCGCTCGAGCGCCATCGACGCGAACGCCCCGCGGACCTCGTTGCGTATTCTCCCCTGCCGGTCGATCAGGAAGGACGTCGGAAGGACATTAGGACGGCCGAACCCCTGGATCACCGATGCTGACGCCATGGCGACGGGGTAGGTGATCTGGTGCTCGGCGAGGAACGCCCGCACGCTCTCCGAGCCGCTTGCGTCGGTCGAGATTCCGAGTACCACGAACCCTCGGGACCGGTTGCGGTCGTATACCGCTTGAAAGCCAGGCATCTCAATCCTGCATGGCGGGCACCAAGTGGCCCAGAAGTTCACGAGCACGACTTTGCCGCGAAGCTGATCGCTGGTTACGGCACGTCCATCGAGCGTGGTGAGCTGAAACGCGGGCACGGTTGCGTTCGCGGAGGCAACGCCGAAGGCGGCCGCGACCTGCGGCCAAATCCGGTAGCCGAGAAAGGCGACGAGCGCGATCCACGCCAGCGCCTCCAAGCGCAGGCGGACACGTGGGAGTTTAAGGGTGATCGAGATCCAGGTTGAGGCAGAGGACCGACCACGCGCGCGTCATCCAGCCGGCGACGCTCATCGGCTAACGGGCATCTTCCGGCGCGTCTTCATTTCGCCTCGAGTCGCCCGCACATCACGTCGCAGAGGTCGAACACGCTACGGTCGGCGAGAGCATAGTGCACGAGCTCCCTTCCTTTCGCCGACTGACAAATCCCATCGCATAGAGGAGTTGGAGGTGCTTGGAGACGTTCGTCTGTCCCAACTCGGTCTCCTCGACGAGCTCGGAGACGGTGAACTCTCCGGATCGCAGGCAATTCAGAATCTGAAGACGCGCAGGCTTCGCGAGCGCCTTGAACCGCTCGGCGATGAGGACCATGACCTCGGGTGTCAGAGCCAACTTGCCCACTGCATCTCCCACGATGAAGGAAAGGATCGCTACTGCGGTCGGCCGATCTCGACGGCGATCGAGGCGATACCCCGTGATGGGTATGCGACTCTTATCTCCGTTCTCGACATGATACGCTCCCGTCATCAGCCGCCTCGAGCGCTCCGTCGTTGACAGCCAGGAAACCCGGCTGCGCCGAGCACGCGCTCGAGAGGACAGAAGTTCGTGAAGCTCGACTGCAGCAGGTTGAGTCCCACGAACGCGGTGAACAGGAACCAGGCCGGCTGCACCCAGTATCCGAGCGCGAGCGACGCGAGAATGAAGACGCCGGCAAAGCGGCGGATGATCCGTTCCTCACACATGGTAACACTCCAGTTGATTGTGTTCTTGGGGAAACAGGCCGCCTCAGAAGAAGCTCTCCGTCGGCAGCATTGCGACGTGCACCCGCTCGCCAGCGGGCAGACGTGACGATTCCTCGCGCAGCGATTCAATCAGCTCCGCGGCCCGTGATGCCGACACGATGCTCACCCAGAGCGTCGATTCGCCCGGCCAGGCGCGAGAGCCCTCGCGTTTTCCCGAACTCCCCACGCCATGGGCGTTCTGGAACTCGGTGTATCCCTCCGCGTGGTGCCGATCGAGCAGCGACGTGATCCGCTGCGGACGGGAGCCGCTGTAAACGACCATCAGCATCTTCATGGGTGTGCTTCCGGATGCGAGAACACCACCGGCGCACGCCGGCGGAGCTCCCAGTAGAGGAGCGGCACCACCACCATGGTGAGCAGAGTGGCCACGATGGCGCCGCTAATCATTGCCACCGCGAGCCCCTGGAAAATCGGGTCGAGCACCATCACGAGCCCGCCGATGACCACCGCCGCGGCGGTGAGCGCGATCGGCCGGAACCGCACCGCCCCCGCCTCGAGCACCGCTTCGCGGAGCGGCCGTCCGCGCGCCTCGGCCAGCTGGATGAAGTCCACCAGCAGGATGGAGTTACGCACGATGATTCCCGCCAAGGCGATCATTCCGATCATCGATGTGGCGGTGAAGAAAGCACCGGTGAGGGCATGCCCCGGCAGGATGCCGATGAGAGTGAGCGGGATCGGCGCCATGATGACGAACGGTACCTTGAAGGACTGGAACCACCCCACCACCAGCACGTAGATGAGGACCAGCACGGCGGCGAAGGCGAGACCCAGGTCGCGGAAGACCTCGATGGTAACCTGCCATTCGCCATCCCATTTGAGCGCCGTTTCGTCCAGCCGGTCCGGCACCGCCGCGTTGTAGCGCGCGATGGCCGCACCTTCCACCCGCACGGTGTCGAGCGCGTGGTTCATCGCAAGGATGGCGTACACCGGCGACTCAATGGAGCCAGCGACGTCGCCGGTCACATAGATGACCGGACGGAGGTTCTTCCGCATCCGGAGCGGTGCACGTGTGGTGGAATCCACTGTGACAAACCTCGCCAGTGGGGTCGGACCCCGCGTCGTGGCCACCGGCACGGCAAGGAGCGCTTCGACGCCGCTTCGAGTGGCCAGGTCGAGCCGCGCCACGATGACTTCGCCCTCGCGTGATGTCGGCGCGCTGGCAAGTCCCGCGTCCGCACCCGAGAGCGCCATCGTGAGTACCTGCGCCACCTGCTCGACGGTTACACCCGCCTCGCCGGCGCGCACTCTATCCACACGGAAAACGCGCCGGGCCTGGGGCGCCTCCACGGTCCAATCCACATCCACCACTCCCGGCGTGGACTCCATGACCGACTTGACCCGCGCAGCAGCGGCGAGCCGCGTGCTGTCGTCGGCGGCGTAAATCTCCGCCACCAGTGTCGAGAGCACGGGCGGCCCAGGTGGGATCTCGGCAATCTTGGCGTTGGCGCCGAAGCCGCGCGCAATAGAATCCACGGCCGGCCGGACCGCCACGGCGATGTCATGGCTCTGGCGGTGGCGCTCTCCCTTGGCGAGAAGGTTGACCTGCACGTCGGCCACGTTGGCGCCGCGACGCAGAAAATAGTGCCGCACCAGGCCGTTGAAGTTGAAGGGCGCCGACGTGCCGGCATATGTCTCGGTGCTGACCACCTCCGGCACCGTGCGGAGGTACGCCGCCACCGCCCCGGCCGCGGCGTTGGAGGTTTCGAGGGTCGCTCCTTCCGGCAGGTCGAGCACCACCTGGAATTCCGACTTGTTGTCGAAGGGCAGCATCTTGACCTCGACCAGCTTGACGGCCACGAGTCCCATCGAGAGCAGGAGGAGAACACCGATGCCACCATAGAATGCGAGGCGTCGTCGCGGGAAGTCCATCAGCGGCGTCATCACGCCGGCGTAGAACCGGGCGAAGCGCGTGGCCTCCTCCGGCTCGTGCGCGCGGTCGGGCATGCGGGGCCCGGCGGCGACGTGGCCCTTGAGCAGGCGGAGCGCGAGGTACGGCGTGATGATGAACGCCACCGCGAGCGAAGCGAGCATTGCCGCAGAGGCGCCGACCGGAATCGGTCGCATGTAGGGGCCCATGAGCCCCGAGACGAACGCCATCGGCAGGATGGCGGCGATGACGGTAAACGTGGCGAGGATGGTCGGGTTGCCGACCTCGTCAACGCCCTCGACCGCGGCCACGTCGGGAGTGCGATCCCCCATCTGCATGTGCCGGTAGATGTTCTCCACCACCACGATGGCGTCGTCCACCAGGATGCCGATCGAGAAGATGAGTGCGAACAGCGTGATCCGGTTGAGGGAGTACCCCATCGCGTAGTACACGAATAGCGTCAGCGCCAGCGTCACCGGCACGGCCACCAACACCACCAGCGCCTCGCGCCATCCGAGAAATAGGGCGACCAGAATGGTGACCGAGACCGTGGCGATGAGCAGATGCAGAATCAGCTCGTTGGCCTTCTCGCTGGCGGTCTCGCCATAGTTGCGGGTGACATCCACTTTCACGTTGGCGGGCAGGAGCCGGCTCCTCGCTTCATCGACCCGCGCCAGGGCGGCGTTCGCGATGTCGGTCGCGTTCACGCCCGGCCGCTTGGCGACGGCGATGGTGACGGCTTGCTCGCCACTCTCGCCCCGCGCGGCGTGGGTCACGTAGTCGATAGCCTCAGCTGGCGCCTCGACGACTGTAGCCACGTTACGGAGGTAGACCGGTCCGCCGCGGTTGGCAATGACAACGTCGCCGGCGTCGCGTACGGTGCGGATCGGGGCACCGACAGAGACCTGGAAAACCTGATTGGCCGAGGCGAACTCACCGGCCTGAAGCCGGACGTTGGCGGCGCGGAGCGCTTGAATCACTTCGCCGGGGGTCACGCCGCTCGCCGCCAGGCGGGCGGCGTCGAGAGTAACGCGGAGTTGCGATGGCTCACCGCCAATGAGGTCGATGCGGGCCACGTCGGGAATCGTGGCGAGCTCGTCAGCGAGGTGCGCGGCCATGGCCCGGAGGGCGTCGGAACCGTAGCCGCCACCGTGAAGTGTGAGGGCCAGCATTGGCACATCGTCGATCGAGTGCGGCTTGACGAGCGGCGGCATCGCCCCGGGAGGCGAGCGATCCGCCGCCGAGCCGAGCTTGGTGAAGACTCGGCTCACCGCGCGGTCCTGGTTCTCACCGACCTTGAAGCGCACCGTGACCAGCGTCGTTCCCTCACCCGCCATCGAGTAGACGTACTCCACGCCTGGTATTTCCCACATCAACTTCTCGATCGGGCGAGTGATGAGGTTCTCCACCTCGGTGGGGGAAGCGCCGGGAAGCGCGGCCATCACGTCAATCATCGGCACCGAGATCTGCGGCTCCTCCTCACGTGGCGTGGCGAAAATGGCGAGCGCGCCAACCGCGAGGGAGGCGATGGTGACCAGGGGCGTGAGCTTCGAGCGCAGGAACGCGTGCGCGATCCGTCCGGCGATGCCCATGATCAGCGCTTCCCGTCGGCTACCAGCACGGTGTCGCCCGGTGCCAGACCGGAGAGCACCTCGACGAGGACGCCCTGCTGCGTAGTGCCGAGCTTGACCCAGCGGAGTGACGCCTGGCCCGCCATTGCGGTGCGGACACCCGTGAGATCCCCTTGGCGGACGATCGCGCCTGCCGGCACCAGAATGGCGTGGCGGGTTCCGCGCGGAAGAGACAACGTGGCGGCACTTCCGCTGAGGAAGCGGCCGCCGGGGTTCGGTACCATTGCATTGACCGTGTAGAGATTGGCGCCAGCAGGCACCACTCCCTCGATCGTGGCGGGGACCGCGGTGTCACCGATCGTGGCGCCGACCGTCGCGCCGCGCCGGAGGCCGCGCACCGCATCCGGCGCCGCGTTCACCGTCACACGCAGCGTGCTGGCGTCCTCCACGGTCGCGAGCGGCGCGCCCGGCGCCGCGAACGACCCCGGGTCCACGAAGCGACGGGTCACGACGCCCGCGAACGGCGCGCGCACCTCGGCGTAGGAAGCCGTGGCAGCGAGTTCCGCGGCCATTCCCCGAGCGGTGGCCACCGCCGCTTCGGCGCGCGCGAGGCCCATCTCCGCCTGATCGAGCTGTGACTTCGTGGCGGCGCTGTCGGCGTAGAGGGCGCGGATCCGCGCGGCCTGCACCGTGGCTTCGTGATGCACCGCGGTGGCCTCGGCAAGTCCGGCCTCCACTTGAGCGCGCTTCGCGTCAAGATCCCGCGCGTCGAGCCGCACCAGCAGCTGACCCGCCGCGACACGGTCGCCCTCATGGACCGAGACTGCGGTTACCGTCCCCATCAACTTGGTGCTGAGGGTGGCGAGTCGCACCGGTTCGGCGGTGCCGGACGCGTCGAAGGCGTCGACGATGACTGCGTCGGTCACTGCCACCCGGGTACCGCCCAGCGAAAGTCTTTCAGACGGGGTCGGCGCCGCCTCCGGGCCGCACGCGACGAGCAGGAATGTCGCCAGGACCGTGCCGACTACGGGAATCAACCTCCGCATATCAATTCTCCAGAACAGTAAGGGCCATCAGGTCTGCACCGGCGGCGTGTCGAGCTGCCGCATTGGCCACGATGGCTTGGTATCGCGCTTCGGAGAGACTGAGTCGCGTCTGGGTCTCGACGGCCGCAGCGCTGAGCAGTTCCGCGATGGTGGCTAGGCCACCGGTGTACTTCTTTGCCACGATGCGGTGGGCCTCGGCACCCTGCGTCACGGAGATCTCCGCGATGCCGAGCTGGGCAATCGCCACCGCGAGCTGGGTTTGGGTAGCGTTCCGTTCCAGCGCCGCACCGGCTCCGGCCGCCTCGGCCATGGCACGCGCGGCGTCGGCGCGGCCTTGCGCCACCCGGCGATCGGCGATTTCGGACGCCCCCGCAAAGGGAGACCATGAGGCCATGACGCCGACGGTGTAGCTGCTGGGGCCGCCGAAGAGTTGGTCGGGGCTGTTCCAGTCGTAGCGGCCGAAGCCGTTGAGGTGCGGCATGTACCTGGCGTTGGCGCGGCGCACGTCGCGCTGGGCGGCTTCGAGGCCGAGCCGCGCGGCGGTCACGTCGAGCCGGGCGGCGGAGTCCCGTATCGAAGGGGTCATCAGGTTCCGGATCTGGACCGCCGAGGGGAGCGAGTCGGGCAGTGTGAAGGCGGTGTCGCCGGGCTGACCGAGCAGGAGCGCCAGCCGCTCGCGGGCGATGCCGGCATTGCCGCGGGCGCCGATCAACTGGGCCTCCATCTGGCCCAGCTGCACCGAAGCGAGGAGTGCGTCGGAGCGGGTGGCGAGTCCGTTGGTTACCATCGATTCGGCCTGGCGTACGTGGGCCTGGCCGGCGGCGGTGGAGGTCTCGAGGGTGCGCACCTGTTCCCGGGCGAGTACGGCACCGAAATAGGAGCGAGTTACATCGACGCGGGTTGTTTCGCGGGTCCAGCCGGAGCCGGCCTTCGCGGCGGCGGCGGCGCTCGAGGCGACCGCGCGGCCGAACCAGGCATCAGCGTTGAAGATCGGAAGTTCGGCCACCACGCCGCCGCTCCAGTTGGTCGCTGGCGAGGGATAGTTGAGGCTCGCGGGGTTGAAGGAAGCGGGGGAGACACCGCGCTGTTGGAGGGTGAATCCGAAAGCGGCCAGCGGATTATCAGTCCGCACGTAGCCAGCCTCGGTCCGCACGGTGGGGAGGATCCCCTGGAGGGTAGCGGTGGCTTGGGCACTCTGCGCACGGGCGTTGCCGCCGGCGGTCCGATTGGAATAGGCGGCGGAATCGGCTCGCCGGAACGCTTCGCCCAGTGAGAGCGGCGCCTGTGCGCCAAGCGGGGCGGCGGCCGCGAGGGCCAACGCCCAGAGAACGGTTGATGGTCGCATACGGTGGGAGTTCTTATACGAGTTGCTGAGTGCCTTCTAGTATTATACAACTATATAGTTATATAGAAAGGATGTCAATATAGTTGTATAGAATGATTGTCATGGTTGTATAGGGTCCCGACGGGCTCCGCGGCCATCACACCCTGATGGACAATTCTCTCAGATCGTCGAAGCGCGACTCCTGCTCCGAGATGAGGATAAGTTGGTGCGAGCTCCGATTTACGGCCTCAGCTCCCCGTGGTCGACCGGCTCGCGCCCTCGACGCATGAACAGGAACTCGTAGAGAAGCGACGCTATCAACGCGCCGGTGATCGGCGCGGCCCAATACAGTAATTGCGCTTCATAGACGCCGCTGGCCACCGCCGGCCCGAACGAGCGCGCCGGGTTCATCGACGCGCCGGTGAGCGGACCGATTGCCAGTATGTCGGCCGCGATCACAAAACCAATCGCCAGACCACCGATCTTGGGGCCTCGCAGATCCACCACCGTTCCAAAGATCACGAAGACGAGGAAGAACGTCGCGATCGCCTCGAGCAGGAATGCCTGGCCGCCCGTGATGTCGAGCGCAATAGCCTGCCCGCCGCCGCGCGTGGCGACGAATACCGCTTCCGGGAACGACGCCTTGAGCGCGTACCCCGCCGCGATCGCGCCGAGGATCTGTGCGACGATGTAGAGCGCGGCCATCATGGGCTCGATTCGTCGCGTGGCGAGAATTCCCAACGTAACCGCGGGATTGAAGTGCCCCGAGATTCGCATCAGTGCGCTCACCATGACGGCCATGGTCAGGCCGTGTGCGAGCGCGACTTCGACCAAACCGGCCGGGCTCTGCGACATGCGCGCGGTCATGATCGCGCCGCTCCCGACGAATACGAAGGCGAAAGTACCGATGAATTCTGCTGCGAAGTGGCGCCACGCGTCCCGCATTTGCTGCCCCCTGTTCCGGATTGATGGGGCCGCGGCGCGTGAGATCCCTAGATCACCCGGCGCAATACCAGCGCGGCATTTATTCCGCCGAAGCCGAAGGAGTTCGTGAGGACGTGCTCCACGCGTTCCTTCCGCCCGGTTCCCGGCAGAAAGTTAAGATCGCAGGCCTTGTCCGCAACCTGTAGGTTGACGGTTGGCGGCAGCCATTCGCGCTCGATTGCAAGCGCGCATATCGCCGTCTCGATCGCGCCCGATGCGCCCAGTGCGTGGCCGTAGTAGCCCTTGGTTCCACTCATCGGAATCTTGTACGCGCGATCGCCCAGCACCTGTTTGATCGCCATCGTCTCGGTCGTGTCGTTGAGCAGCGTCGAGCTTCCGTGAGTGTTGACGTAGCCGATCTCGCCGGCTGACACGTTGGCGTCTTCGAGCGCCAGCCGCATCGATCTCGCCGCCTGCGAGCCGTCGGGACGCGGAGCCGTCATGTGGTGCGCGTCGTTCGTCGTGCCGTACCCAGCGACCTCGGCGTAGATCTTGGCACCCCGCGATTTCGCTCTCTCGTACTCCTCGAGAACCAGGACCGCCGCTCCCTCGCCCATCACGAATCCGTCGCGATCCTTGTCGAACGGGCGCGAAGCCGTCTCCGGCTCCTCGTTGCGCGTGGACATCGCGCGAATAAGCGCGAACGCGCCGAAGCAGAGCGGGGCAAGCGGAGCCTCGGCGCCGCCCGCGATCATCACATCTGCGTAGCCGTCCCGTATCTGCCTGAACGCGTCCCCGATAGCGATGGTTCCCGACGCGCAGCTCATGGCGTTGGTCGAGTTCGGGCCCATGACACCGAGCTCGATCGCGATGTTGCAGCTTGCGGCGCCCCCGAATACCGCGAGCGCGAGTGTCGCGTCCACCGCACGCAATCCTTGTGTGAGATAGACAGCAAGCTGGCCTTCCGCGTAGCCGATCCCACCCAGAGCCGTACCCATGTTGGCTCCGATGCGCTCCCGGTCTTCCTTCGCGAGGTCGAGATCCGCATCGGCGAGGGCCATCTGCGCGCCAACCACGGAGAACTGCGCGAACCGGTCGAGCCGCCTGGCGCGCTTGTTGTCGAGGTAGTCGGTCGGAACGAAGTCGTTGACCTCCGCCGCGTTGTGACTGCGGAACTCCGAAGGATCAAACCGGGTCAGTGACCGAACCGCTGAGCGCTGTCGCTCGAGTCCCGACCAGAAAGGATCCAGCGTGGTTCCGATCGGAGTGATTGGGCCGATACCGGTTATGACAACTCTGCGTCGCTTCACCTGTCTCCTCGATTCACAATTAATTCACTGCTGATTTTTCGTTGCGCGCTCGGCGACGTCCGCCAGTCCCGACAGTGTGCGGGTGGCGATGCCGTGCACGAATACCGGACCGATCACGTACATCGCCGCCCACATTCCAACCAGCGGAACCCGCGGCCCATCCCATACGTGCAGGATTCGCACGTGCGTGCCGCCCGGCGCGGGGGTGAAGGTCCATTCGACGTCCATCCCCTTGGTGATACCCCCGACGTGCCGAAAGCGGATCGACGGCTCTGCCCTGTTCACCGACATCTCCGATAGCCACCACGTCGGCCAATTGGCCCGGAGCGGTCCCTTCGAGGTATCGATGATCTGAAACGGGCGATAGGCGGACATCTCCACCAGCCCACCACCATCGGTGCATCGCTCCCGAAATCGCACGTATCTGTAGTGGGAGAGATGTGCCGGCCAGTTGTCCACGTTACTCGCTAGTTCAAACATCGTTCCCACGGGGGCGCGAACGAGTCGCTCGTCGATTGTCTCCATCGGGCGTCCGAGCGGCATCGGCCCCAGATCGAGGGGACGCGCGAGATCCCTGGTCATCGATGCACTGGCGCCCAGCTCGTCGTCACCCGAAATGCGCGGCGGCAATGAGCCACCGGCCTCCGCGCAATCGCCTCGTGCACTGTATCCGCAAGTTCCTCCGTAGTGAAACCCCGCATCACGGAGACGACGCCATCGTGGCGGCTAACGGCATGAAATCTAAGGGGAAAAGAGGCGAGCCACAGGCCGACAGCCGCGATCCAGCTCCGCCTGATGTCGCTCACGATCACCCGGACCCGGGCGACGCGATCCATCTCGCGCAGCATCTCCGCCGCCTCCCGGCCGGCAAAGTGATGCAACACCTGTGAGCACATCACGACGTCGATGCTGTTGTCCGCGAACGGGAGACGCAGCGCGTCGGCGCATACGGAAAAGTCGACCGACGTTCGACTGGCGGACGCGAGCTCGGGGGCCGAATCGAGGCCGATTGTGGTCAGGTCCACGCCGGACCGGCGCGCTTCCTCTCTCGCGCGGCAGGGAATGTCGCCGAGTCCGGTGCCGACATCGAGCAGCGTTGCATCGCGCGGCACCTCCTTCAACGCTTCCCTCACCTCGTCCAGAGCCGAGCTCATTCCGCCGAACAGAGCGTTGGCGCGCGCCACGTCGGCGAGCGAGCGCGTCACTATTCGCGGATCGACATCCGGCGAGTCGAGTATCTCGACGCCTCTCCTTCGCGGCGGGGTTAGTATGTCACGCACCGTACTAATGCTCCAACTGTGCGTAACCGCCGCGGTAGTAGAGGAGCGGCGACCCGCTCTCCACGCGCGTCGCTTCCACTTCGCCAAGGATGATAGTGTGGTCGCCTCCATCGTGCAGGGCGAACCGGCGGCACTCCAGCACCCCGAGTACGTCGTCGAGAATCGCGTATCCATTCGACGACCTCGTGAAGCCGACGCCTTCGAACCTGTCTATGTCGGTGATCGAAAAGCGGCGGGCGATCTGCTCCTGTCTGGCAGACAGAATGTTGACGGCGAATCCCGGCGCCGTAGTGAGCGCCTGGTACGCCGAGGCGGTCTTCTCGATGCAGACGAGGACAAGCGGCGGCTCCAGGCTCACCGAGCAGAATGCGCTCACGGTCATTCCTTGATCGGAAGCGTCAGTGCCTTTGGTAGTCACTACCGCCACACCGGAAGGAAACCTGCCGAGTACCGCGCGAAACTCGTCTGGGTTGACGCTCAAGTTCTGAATGCCGGAGAAATGAAGAGATTGAAAAGAAAGCGCGGGCTCAGCACAACGCTCGGGGGAATGAAATCTCCCGCCACGCCAACCAGCAAATCCGCCATGTCCTTGCGCCGGGAGAGAATCTTCGCCGCATTGTTCAGGAAATATGGATACGCGATGGCCAGGCCGACGATTCGCTCAACCTTCCACTTGCCGCCGAACTCCCTCTTGCGCGCCCTGTCGTATCCGGAAAGAATCCGGCCCTCCTCCTTCGCGCTGCGTCCCAGCGCCTCCACCAGATAGGGCGCGAGCAGCTCTCCGCCCCGAAGGGCCGCGTAAATGCCCTCGCCGGTGAAAGGATCGAAGAAATCCGCGGCGTCACCGACGAGCGCCGCTCCCGGCGACCACGCGTGGCGAGATGAAGTCGCGAACGGACCCGTCGCGCGGACCGGCGTGGTTCGCACTGCTCCGACGAACCGCTCGGCCAGGTGCGGTCGCGACGCGATCCATCGCTCGAGGAATTCGGTCTTGTCGTCGCCGATCTCCCGCGCGCGCGACATCGGTACGACGACCGCGACGTTCACTTGCCCGCCGCCGACATCCGCTATTCCCAAGTATCCATCGTGATCCACGTGCATCTCGCCCATGTCGGTGACACCCTGCACCTTCCGGTAATGTGAGACGAGGGCGATGCGCCGCGGCCAGACACGGCTCGTTCTCACCAGACCAAGCCGGCGTGCAACGACCGAGCGCAGCCCATCGGCCCCGACGACGTAGCGCGCCCGAAGCGTGCGCGGCTGTCCATCGGCCGCGAGCGCCTTGACACCGGTCACCCGCGCCGAGTCGTTCTTCGCGAGATCCGTCACCCGCATGGATTCTTCGACACATGCTCCGGCGGTGCGCGCCCCGCGAAGTACGATCTCGTCGAGAATCGTCCTCCGGACGGCGAGCCCTTTGTCGCGGAACCCGCGGAAGCCATGATTGGCAGCAAACTCTCCGTTCGCGATGTGGCCGTTGGGGGCGCGAATGCTCATCCCGGCGAGATGCCCCGGATTGGTTCGCTCGATTTCCTCGAGCACGTTCATGTCCGAGAGGATTCTCGAGGCCTGCGGGCTCAGATATTCGGCGCAAATCTTGTCGCGCGGAAACTTCGCCCGGTCGAGGACGAGCACATCGACTCCTTCCCGCGCGAGCACCCACGCCGTGGCGGCGCCGGCAGGTCCGCCGCCGACTACTATCACTTCCGCGTCGAGGTGCTGGCCCAAGTTATCCCGTCGCGCGCGAGACGCGCTGAAACAACCCCATGTATTGCCAGTGTGGCCTCGGGAGATGAAGAACCGATGCCGCGCGCATGAGGTATGGCAGGATCACCGATCGCGAGTCGGCCGAGAACATGAATCGCGGATGATCTGCCGCGAACCGCTTGAGCCGCGTGACCGTGGTGTCGAACCTGAGCTCGCTCGAAAAGTAAAACGCGGGATCAAGCAGCGTGCTGTTGGCCGGGATTACGCCCTCCGCGATCGCGATGCGGTGCAGCGTCGTCCCCGGGTAGATGCGGAGCCCCACCGTCAGATAGACCGCGTCGCCCCTCTTCAGCCGCCACTTCGCGAAGGCGAGAGTCTCCTCCAGGGTCGAGGACGTCTCTCCTGGTCCGCCAACAAGAAAAATCCAGAGCGTCTTGATACCATGCTTCTCGACCCGCTCGGCGACCTCTCGCACCTTGGCTGCGTTGAAGCCCTTCTCGAGTTTTTCGAGAACAGGATCGCTGGCGCTCTCGGCGGTTATCCCAAGCGAGCGAAAGCCGGCGACCTTCATCGCGGCCAGCAGCTCGGATGACGCGGTGGCAGGAGTGAAGTTGGTTGTGTCGAGCTGAACGCCCAGCTTCCGGCGGGTGATCGCTTCGCAGACCTGCAGCGCATGGCCCGGCGGAGAATTGAAGGTGGAATCGACGAAATCGAAGTGGCGGACACCGGCTTTCACTTTCAGCTCTTCGATCTCGTCGGCGACGAGCTCCGGATCACGCGTGCGGTATCCCCAGCCCTCGACATTCCGGTAAGTGCAATAGACGCACTTGTACACGCAGCCGCGCTTTGTCTGGATCGGAATGGTCGCGCCGTGGCGCTGGTAGCGCGCGAGATCTATCCAGCGATGGAGCGCGGGCTGAGGAAGTGAATCGAGATCGGCGTCTTCGCCCGGAGGAGTGAACACGACCGTTCCGTTCCGGTCGCGGACGAGCCCGGGAAGATTCTCGATCGGCGCGCCGGAGCATAGAGCATCGACCAGCGCAACGCTTGCCCTCTCGCCGTCGCCGGCGACGGCATAATCGACGGCGAGATCTCGAAACAGCGCTTCAGGCGCTACTCCAAATGCGGCGCCGCCCGCGATGACTTTCGCTGCGGGCGCGGCCTCACGGAGCGCGCGCAGGACGTCGCGCGCTTCCGGAGTGTAATGCCGAAGAGCGATCGCATCGCTGTTGTCGATGTTGCGAACGGAGACGCCGATGATATCCGGCCGGAAGGCGCGAGCCGCAGCGCTCGCGCTCGCGACCGGGGCCTTCGCGAAGCAGAGGTCGAGGAATCGCACCCGATGCCCGGCGGCGTCGAGCGCGGAAGCGACGCACGCCATTCCGTTGGGCACGACGGGATACGGTTGCCGCTCGCGATTGGTGCTCACGAGCAGCACCCGCGCTCCGTCGTCGGTAGCCATTCCAGCATTCGATTTCATGAATCCACCGCGCGAGTACTCGCGCTGCTCAAGAGAGAAGTAAAGCTATAAGCGCGCCCACGCCGGAGCAGACCGCATTGACCGCATCGTTGTCGAATCCCACGAGGCCGCTCGCATGCCTGGTCGGCGCGCCGCAACTGTGGACGAACCGCTCCGTCGACATCGCGCACAGCTCGCACCAGCGCCGCGCCTGCACCGTGCCACCTAGCAGGGAGTCTGCCAGAGCGCCCGTCCCTCCACCGAGCGCAACGGCGGCGAACGGAACAGGCCACCTGGCCAGCGCCGCCGCGGCACCAATAAACAGCGCGCCGCCCACTCCCGCTGCTGTGCCGAGCGCCGAGATGCCGCCCGAAGTTCCGGGTGCGACTCTTCTACCCGAGATTATCGATATTGGATCGCCCTCCGCGAGGGTTCCGACTTCGGTTGCCCATGTGTCGGCGGCAGATGCGGCGAGCGCGCCTGCTCCAATCGCATACCAGATGGGTGATGGAGCGAGGAGAGATCCGAACGCCGCCATCGCGTACACGCCGCCGTTGGCGAGCACCTGACCGGCGTCTCGCTCGGCGCCTTTCTCCACGACTGGGGCCACCCGCTCGGCTTTTTTTCGCTCACCCAACCCCGACAGAGCGCTCGCCGAGGCGAACATCGTGAGGAGGAGCGCGCCCCAGCTCCATCCGGCGGTGAGCGAGATCGTTCCCACCACTGCGGCCGCGATCGCTCCGCCCGTCGAAAGCGTGCGCGCACGACGCGCCGCGAGCGCAAAAAATACCGAGAACACCGCGCCAATACCCGCGCGAGCCAGCACCTCAGTCAGCTGTGCGGACCCGGTACTTGATTTCCAGCCAGCGGCGACTTCACGGTCTCCTGCTTGAAGGCGATTCGAGCGACGGTTAGCTTGCGATCTCCGCCCATCAACTAAATGCCCGGCACTGTAAATCCCATAGTCCCGCTCAGTCTCCTCGAAGCAGTGCGCACTCTCGACATTCCGGAAGGCGACGATGTCGAGGTCGAATATGTGCAGGAGCATCGCAACAAGCGACTGGGATTGAGCGATACGGTGATCGCGCAGATCCGGCGCTACAAGGAGGCGTTGAAGCGCAATCAGCAGATCGCGATTGACGAGGCGAGCGGCATCGCCCGCCTGATCGGACGCAGGCCCGACGCTGAGGGGATCTTCACCCGCGCCGGAACGATCGTCGCCAATCGCATGTACCAGATGATCTCCGCCACCAGGCGACAGATCATCCACCTGCTGCCCGGACTTCTCGCGCGCCCGCTCGCGTTCCGCCAGGTGAAGAAGGCCGGAAACAAGTACCTCGGGGCTTCGGTGCGGCGAGTTGGCTCCTCGATTGTCGTCGGCATCAAGGAATCGGTCACGTTCGGCACGGCGCCGAAGGGGATCGGATGTCTCTACTACGAGTCGGCGCTGAGGGAAATGCTGAGGCTGCTCGTGAATGGCGGTGGGATGATCGATCACGTGCACTGCCGCGAGCGGGGCGAAGACATCTGCGAGTGGCGCGCGGAATGGCGCGCAGTGAAGAGCACTCAGTAGACGCTCGCGGTGCTGCAGCCTGAATCTCTGCCCGCGCTCCAGTCCGCGCTCGATCGAGCCGGGCTCGACGGCTGGCTCCTCTACGATTTCCATGGCCTGAATCCCGTGGCGGTGGGCATGCTCGAGCTACCTGGGATGACCACGCGCAGATTCTTCGTCTACATCCCGCGCCTGGGAGCACCGGTCGCGATCACGCACGCGATCGAGCAGGGTCCGTGGGCCGGATGGCCGGCAAAATGGCGCAAGGAGAAGTACAGCAGCTGGCGCCTGCTGGAATCCCTGCTCGGCGAGCTGGTCAAGGGAAAGCGGGTGGCAATGGAGTACTCGCCCGGTGACGCCGTTCCATACCTCGACCGCGTTCCGGCGGGAGTGCTCGAGATGGTTCGGAACGCCGGCGCGACGGTCGTTTCATCCGCCGATCTCGTCTCCAGCTTCTACGCGGTGTGGAGCAACGAGCAGCGCGCATCGCACGAGCGGGCGGCGCGCGCCGTGGCGACGATCGGGCAGGACGCGATTCGCCTGGCGGGAAGCCGCGCAAACAGCGCGTCCCCGCTGACAGAATATGCCCTCCAGAGCTGGATCAAGGAAAAATTCGCGGCCGGAGGGCTGGAGACCGACCACGGTCCCATCGTCGCGATCGGTCCGAACGCCGCGAATCCTCACTACGAGCCGACGGCCGAGAAATCGGCATCGATCAATCGCGGCGACATACTCCTGGTGGACCTGTGGGCGCGCGAAAAGGCCGGGGTCTTCGCCGATCAAACCTGGATGGGCTCACTCGGCCCGCCGAGCGAGCGCGACAAGGCCATTTGGCTGGCGGTGCGGGACGCGCGCGACGCGGCGATCTCGCTGCTCCAGCAAAGAATCGGCGCACACAAGCCGGTGCGCGGTGGCGAGGTCGATGACGCCGCCCGCGAAGTGATTACCAAGCGTGGCTACGGCGAATTCTTCATCCACCGTACCGGCCACTCGATCGACCCGCGTGACTTGCACGGCTCCGGTCCGCACATCGACAACCTGGAAACGCGCGAGGACCGCTCTCTCATTCCCGGGGTCGGGTTCTCGATCGAACCGGGAATTTATCTCGCCGAAGACGTCGGAATGCGCAGCGAGGTCAACGGCTTCATCGGCGTGGACGGGCTTCTCATCACGCCATCCGACTATCAGAAAGATCTGCTGATCGTCTAGCGGCCGATGACGTCCCACACGGCTGGGTCCTCGAGTCCGAGCCGCCATAGCGCAAACGTCGTCACGCCAAGCTCTCTTGCTTCACGGACGAGCGTCTCGAGGAGCACGTGGTCGCTCACCCAGATCTCCCAGCCTTCGGGCGAGAGCGCGTGAAGCGTCGCGGACGCGTGGTCGCGAGTGAGCGGCGTGTTGGTCATCGTCGTAAGGCGCCGCGCGTCGTCGTAGCTGATAACCTCCGTCGCCGCGCTCCGGCGCCACCGATAGCCGTAGAGAGGAAATGCCGCGACGATCCTGGCCGCTCCGACTTCCGCCACGCGCGTGCCGAGGTTGCGGTTGACCCAGTCCAGAGCCGCGATTGGACCAGGCGGAGAGGTGGCCCAGTGCTGGTCGTACAGTACCGGCATGATGAGATCCGCGGACTGCAAGAGAAGCGCGGCGGGATAGGCGGCGGTGTCGCCCGCCGGAACCGCGATGACGACAGTGGAGACGCCGTGCGCGCGCACGGAATCGGCCACCGCCTTCGTGACGGTCAGCAGCTGGTCCAGATCGCGGGGCGTCATTCCTTCGAAGTCGATCACGACTCCGTGATATCCGCCCGAGTCGATGAGAGACGCGATCGCTCCCGCGGTCAGCGCCGATACCTGCGTGTTGTCGCCGAGTCCACGGATTACCTCGGGATGAAAGCGACTGCCGAAGTAGGTGGTGATGAGCGCCATCGCGCGCGGCGCAACAACCGGCTGCTTCCCGATGCTGTCCGGATAAAGCTGGACGGGGCGAAAGCTGGTAGTGTCGATCGCGATCCAGCCGGTGATGACTCGCTCGAGGCTCGAGCCGTGCGCCTCGACAGATGTATCGCTATGACGGTCCCACGGTCCGGTGAAACCCCAATACGCCGGCGGCACGCGCGGCTGCGAGGGAAGATGCGCGCATCCGGCGAAAATTATCAGCATCGCGGCGCAGCGAAGTGGCGAGCGATTCATTGGCGCGCCCGCGGTCCTTGTGTCGGAGCGGTCGACGCCGCAAACTCCGGCCTCATGAGACATCTCTCAACCTACTTTGCGGTTGTCGCGCTCGCACCAGCGGTGCTCGAAGCGCAGGGATCCGCGGATCTCGTTCTCACCAACGGAAGAATCTACACAGTCGACAACGCGCGGCCGCACGCTTCCGCTCTCGCGATTCGCGGCGGGCGCGTCCTCTTCGTCGGGTCCGACGCCGAGGCGAGGGTGCTCGCCGGTCCGTCCACGCTGGTCATCGACCTGCATGGCGCCACCGTCGTTCCGGGAATCGTGGACGCCCACGCCCACTTGCTCGGGCTCGGGAATACGCTGCAGCGCGCAAATCTCGTCGGATCGACGTCGTACGACGAGGTGATTGCTCGCGTCAAAGCGTGGGCAAAGGATGTGAAGCCGGGCGCATGGATCCAGGGCAGGGGCTGGGACCAGAACCTTTGGCCCACCAGGGAATTTCCGACGCACGAGGAGCTTACGAGCGCATTCCCGAACAATCCGGTGGTGCTCACCCGCATCGACGGTCACGCCCTGCTCGCGAACGCGAAAGCGATGGAGCTGGCGCACGTCACCGCAGCGACCGCCGATACCTCGGGCGGACGGATCGTGAGGCTTGCCTCCGGCGCGCCGTCAGGCGTCTTCGTCGACAATGCGAAAAGCCTGATCGACCGCGCAATCCCCACCGAGACCCGCGCCGACAATCGAAAAGCGATCCTCGCCGCGATCGCCGAGGCCAACCGCTGGGGACTGACAGGGATCCACGATCCGGGAGAAGACGCGGAGACTATCGGCATCTACGAGGAGCTTGCAAAAGCGGGGAAATACAACCTGCGCAACTACGTGATGCTGAACGATCCGGGCGAGCCCGGGTCGGCGGCGACGCTTCGAAACCCGTACATCCAGCGTGGGCCGCAGAGCGCGCTGTACGACGGACACCTTTGGATTCGGGCGATCAAGCTCTACGCCGACGGCGCCCTCGGCTCGCGTGGTGCCGCTCTGCTAGCGCCCTACAGCGACGAGCCTTCCAACTCCGGACTGCTCCTCTCCAAGCCCGAGCACATCGAGGCCTGGGCCGAGACCGCGCTCCGACGCGGTTTCCAGGTGAACGTGCACGCGATCGGAGATCGCGGCAATCGCATCGTGCTCGACGCCTTCGACTCGGCGCTGAAGAAAGTTCCGAAAGCCGATCACCGCTTTCGGATCGAGCACGCGCAGGTGCTGAGCCCGGAGGACATCCCGCGCTTTGCCAGGCTCGGCGTGATCCCCTCGATGCAGGCGACGCATCAGACGAGCGACATGCGCTGGGCCGAAGCTCGCGTGGGGCCCCAGCGAATTCGTGGAGCGTATGCGTGGAGATCCCTCCTCAACACCGGCGTGGTGATTCCGAACGGGACCGACTTTCCCGTCGAAGAAGTGAACCCCCTTCTCACCTTTCACGCTGCCGTGACTCGGCAGGATCCTTCCAACTTGCCGGCCGGGGGCTGGTATCCCGAGCAGAAGATGACGCGCGAAGAAGCTCTTCAGTCCATGACGATCTGGCCCGCCTACGCGGGGTTCCAGGAATCGATCCTGGGCTCGCTCACCCCCGGCAAATACGCAGATTTCGTCATTCTGGACCGCGACATCATGCACATACCCGACACCGAAATCCTGGGGACTCGAGTAATTTCCACGTGGATCGGAGGAAAGCGCGTGTACGAGGCGAAGTAGCGCGGCACATCGCTTGCCCCTTTCATCAAGCGAACTTCCACTTCGGCTCGACATAAATGCTCCGCCGGTTTTTCGGCTTTTCAATAATTTCCTTTGTTGCCCTCGCGTGCTCGCACGACGAGACCGCCTCAGCGCATGCCAGAAACCGCCCGCGCTCTTCTGAGAACGGCGTTGCTCCGCGGCCGGCGGTCATCGCGCCAGCAGCGCAACCGTACAAGATCGTTCCCGTCGCCGGCGGCGGCACGATCGCGGGGACCGTCGACTTCGAAGGAACGGCGCCAGTAGCCGAGGTCGTCCGCCCGTCGGCGGATCAGAAGGTGTGCGGCAACTTGGTCGTGGAGAAGAACGTCACTCTCTTCGGGACGCGCGTCGGCGGAGCCGTCGTCTGGCTGACCGACATCCGGAGCGGCAAGGCGTTCCCGCTCGAGCGCCGCTTTGACCTGACGAACGACGGCTGTACGCTCGACCCGTTCGTGCAGGTGATCTCGACAAACAGCACGCTGAACGTCGGCAACGATGACAGGACGCTGCACACCAACCGCTTCATCAATGTCGGTACCGGCGCGATCGCGGCTGTGGCGCCGTTCAACGACGATGGAGAGGTAGTCCCGGTCGATCGGCTCAAAGAGGCCGCCGAGATCGAGGTCGTGTGCGAGCAGCATCCGTGGACTCACGCCTGGATCGCGGTGCTGGATCATCCCTACTACGCACAGACAGCCGCGAACGGGACGTTCAGCATCGACGGCATTCCACCCGGCAGATACCGCGTTCGCGCCTGGCATCCGAGCCTCGGATACGCGGATGACAGCGTGACGGTCGGGGAAGGGCTGCAGGCGAACGTCGCTTTCCGGATCCGGCGGGCCGTGCCCGCCGTGCCCACGCCGCCGGCGGCCGAGAGTGCACATCCCGCCGCTTCGAGCACGCCCGCGGTTCCGATTCTGCCGACGGCTCCCGGTACTCCCATTACGGGACCACCGCCGCCCCGGCAGCGCGACTAGTCCACGCGTTTTTCCCGCAGTTGTTTTTCCTTACCCGACGAGCGCATCCCCCGGCCTGAACTGTCCCCGATACAGACGGGAGTACACTCCTTCCGACGCGAGCAGATCCTGATGCCGACCCTCCTCGACGATCAGGCCGTGATCGATCACGACCAGTCTGTCAGCGCGCAGCACTGTGCTCAGTCGGTGGGCGATGATGAGCGTCGAGCGCTGGCGGAGCAGGTCCTCCATCGCCTCCTCGACCAGCCTCTCACTCTCGGTGTCCAGACTGGATGTCGCCTCGTCGAGAATCACGAGCGCCGGATTCTTCAGGAACACTCTTGCGATCGCGATCCGCTGACGCTGACCGCCCGAGAGCTTGACGCCCCGCTCGCCCACACTCGTGTCGAATCCAGCGGGCAGCCGTTCGATGAACTCGACCGCGTGCGCCGCCTTCGCCGCGGCGCGGATCGATTCCTCGCTCGGGCGCGATCCATCCGCGCCGATTGCCGCGTAGGCGATGTTCTCGCGGATCGTGCCGCTGAAGAGCGTCGGCTCCTGAGGCACGATCCCGATCGCGCCGCGGAGCTCTGTCAGCGAGAGATCGCGGATGTCGATTCCGTCGAACGTGATCCGACCCGACGCAACGTCCCAGAATCGCGGCAGCAGCGACGCGACCGTCGTCTTGCCGGCCCCGCTCGGACCGACCAGCGCCACCACTTCGCCCGCGCCGATCCTGAGTGAGACACCGTGCAGCACTTCCGGCAGCGCCGGATTGTAGTTGAACGTGACGTTGTCCACGACGATTTCGCCGCGCAGCGGACGCGGAAGCTTGAGCGGCCTCGCCGGATCCTTCACGGAAGACACCGTCTCGAGCAGGTCGAACACGCGTCGCGCGGCTCCAACCGCTTCCTGATACGCGCCGAAGAGTGAGGCGAGTGAGGCAACCGCTCCCGCTACGTAAAGGGCGTACAGAAGAAAGGAGACGAGAGCGCCGGCCGTGAGATTTCCCGCCAGCACCTGGCGTCCGCCCTGCCACAGCACGGCGACGACGCCGCCGAATCCGCAGAAGGTGAGAATGCCGAAGAACGCTCCGCGAATTTTCGCGCGCTGGATGGCGGCGTCGATCACCTGATGAAGGTGCGCGCCGTATCTGCGCACTTCCTCCCATTCCGCCGTGTAGCTCTGAACCGTCCGGATCTGCGAGAACGCTTCATCCGCGGTGCCCGTCGCCTCGGCGATCCGGTCTTGCACGCCGGTGCTGGCTTTCCGCAGGGCGCGTCCAAAAACCACGGCCGCTCCGACCACGAGCGGCACGACCGCCAGTGTCGTCGCCGTGAGGCGGCTGTCTGTAATGGTCAGCAGTATGATGCCGCCGATCAGGAACAGCGTCTGCCGCGCGAACTCAGAGAGGTTGTAGCTCAGAACGGTTTGCAGCACCGTCGTGTCGGCCGAGAGGCGGCTGGTGAGCTCGCCGGTTCTGCGCTCGGTGAAAAATCCCGGCGACAGCCTGACTAGGTGCGCGAACAGATCCTCGCGGAGCTGCGCGATCACCAGCTCCGACGTCGCCGTCAGGAAATAGACCTGTACGAAGTTGAGCGCCGCCTGAATCGCGAACAGAACCAGCAGTCCGAGCGCAATCTTGTTGAGAAGGCTGGCGTCCGCCGAGATGAACGCGGCGTCCAGCAGGTGACGCACGATCTGGGGGAATGCCAGCGCGATGCTGGCGCTCGCGAGCAGACACACGAACGCCACGATCAATCGCCACATGTACGGGCGTATTCTCGGAAGCAGTCGTCCGAGCGGGAGAGGCGATGAGACCGGCGGCTGCGCGCGCGGCGTGGGACGCTGCGCGGAGACCGCGAATGGAGGTGGCGCCGTCACGCTCCCAAAACCTTGCGGTCGATCACCATCGCCAGAAAGAGGAGCGCGAGGTAGAGCAGCGAAAACTTGTACACCCACCACGCCGGTTTCGTCCAGTCGGCGCTCCGGCTGACGCCAATGACTCCCGCCAGTAAAATCACGCCGAGTACGAGGGCCGAGACGAAATAGATGATGCCGAACGCACCGAAGGTGAATGGCAGCAGCGTGAGCGCGATGAGAATGACGTTGTACCACAGCATCTGCCGCATCGTCTCGCGCTCACCCCACACGAGTGGCGCCATCGGAATTCCCGCCCGCCCGTAGTCTTTCTGCTTGAGCAGCGCGAGCGCCCAGAAGTGGGGCGGCGTCCAGTAGAAGATGATGAGAAAGAGATAGACCGCGGTCAGGTCGATCGTGCCCGTCATGGAGGCCCATCCAACGAGCGGCGGAAATGCCCCAGCGGCGCCCCCGATCACGATGTTCTGCGGCGTCGTTCGCTTGAGCCAGCCGGTATAGACGAAGATGTAGAAGTAGAATCCGCCGAGCGCGAGCAGCGCGGTGAGCACGTTTGTGAATCGGGCGAGCAGAAACGTCGCGGCGGTGGCAAGAGCGACTCCGAATGCGAGCACTGACCTTGGGTCCATGCGTCCGCTCGGAATCGGACGCAGGCGCGTGCGCGACATCTGCGTGTCGATGTCGCGGTCGAGGTACATGTTGACGGCGTTCGCGCCGCCCGCCATGAGGTAGCCGCCAACCGCCACCACGAGCACGAGCAGCCAACCCGGATTCCCGGCGACGAACATCGGCGCGATCGTGGTGACGAGGAGCAGCGAGATGATGCGCGGCTTGGTCAGCATCACCATGTCGCGCAGCAGCGAGGGCTGCGTCTGCTCGCGCGTCGCGAGGTCCATCTAGGTGCTTACCCCTTCGGGCGTGGCGAACTTGCCCCTCGATGGCGACTCGTACACGATCCGCTCGATGTCACTCGTGCCGCGCGTTCCCGCCGCGAGCGCGGCGAGTGCCACGATGGAAATCCAGAGCGCTGTTCCGACGGCCTGATGAAGCGAGCGGAGAGTTGGCGGCAAATGCATCTCGACCATCGCCGCCGCCACAAAGACCTGCAGAATCACGATGCCAAGCGCCGTCCAGGCCGCATTGCGGATGGCGCGAGCCTCACCGCGCTTGCGGGCACCGATGACAATTCCGATCAGATGGCCGAGCAGCAGGAACGCGAGTATCCGGTGCGTCACCTGGATGTAGAGTGGAGCGCCGCCCATCGTGATTGCCCTGCACCACGGAAACCCCAGGCAAGCGACCGCCGCGCCGGACGTGTTGGCGGTGAGTGCACCGAATACGAGTATTAGAAACGTGAGTCCCGCGGCCGCAGCGGCCGAGCGCATGGTTCGCTTGTAGCGAGCGGGAACGGTGCCGGCGCCAAAGCCACCGGCGCGCACGACGACGATCACGAGCACGGCCAGCAGCGACATCCCGATCACGAGGTGCGTGACCACCACTAATGGATTCAGCGCCATCTTGACCGTGACGGCGCCAAAGATCGCGGCGACGATCACGAGCAGGATCGCGAGCAGGGATGGACGGAGCAGGCCGCCCGGTCCGCTCACGCCGGGCTCGCTGCGCTTGAGCCATGCCGCGACAACCAGCGCGATGATCGCGAGCGTCAGCGCGCCGGCTCCGTAGCGGTGCGAGATCTCGACGAGAAGACTCGGCCCGCTGTGGGCGGGCGTGAACGATCCGTAGCAATCCGGCCAGTGATCGCCGCAACCCATTCCGGAACCCGTGATCCGTACGATCGCTCCGAACACCACCTGCGCGAACCCGATGACGAGCGCGAGGTAGCCAAGTCTTCTGATGGTCATCATCTCAGCTGCCCGGAGCTGCAGGCGGTACCGAAGGCATTTGCATCGAGTGCCGCATGTCGGAGTGATTCATCGTCTGCGTGTGGCTCTGGCGAGCCTCGATTCTCTGCCAGGTAGCAACCAGCACGGCACAGAGGCCAAGCGCCGGAATGACGGCCCACGCGAGCTCGCCACTTCGTGACGAGGCTGGAACCAGCTCCGATCTGTTCGCGGGCCGCGCCGCAAAGGTGGATCGCAGTATGGCGACTTCGGCAATCACGCATGCAACCGCGGCGATCCAGAAGATTGTCTCAGCCAGAGACTGATTCATTGGTGAGAATTGAAGTGTGCGGGGACGCGCGGCAAAAAATTCGCCGCGCACATAAAGCTACTCGCGAATCCAGGTGCTTTGCACTAGCGTATTCGGATGACCGACCCGATCCTCGCTGATTCTTCCTCGCGATCGGCGACGACGGACTCGACGTTCGCGCGCGCCTCATCTCTTCCACGCCGGCTCGGATTGTGGAGCGCGGTAGCGGTTCTCGTCGGCTCGACGATCGGCTCTGGAATCTTTCGCTCGCCAGCCGGCATCGCGGACAGGCTTCCCGGTCCGCTCCCGCTGCTCGCGATCTGGCTGACCGGCGGTCTCTTCGCGCTCTGCGGCGCGCTGACGCTCGCCGAAGTGGCGGGAGTATTCCCGCGCACCGGCGGAGTCTACGTCTTCATCCGCGAGTCGTGGGGGCGGCTGCCCGCCTTTCTCTTCGGCTGGTCCGAGCTCGTCATCATTCGCGCGGCGGCGCTGGGGGCCATCTCCACCACGTTCTCGGAATACCTGCTTCGCGTTCTCGGCCACGATCCGAGGGTCGAGCCTTATAGCAGGTACGTTCACTACATCGCAGCCGCCGCAATCCTCATGACGGCGACGTTCAACTACGTCGGCATCAGGTGGGGCTCGCTGGTGCAGAACGTCACGACGCTGGCCAAGACGGGGGCGCTGCTCCTCATCATCATCCTCGCTCTCGTGATCGGACTGCCGCAGACGGGTGGTCACTTCACGCCCGCGGTTCCACCGGGAAGCTTTTCGCTCGGGCGCTTTGGGCTCGCGCTCGTGTCGGTGCTCTGGGTCTACGATGGTTGGGCCGACGTCAGCTTCGTCGGCGGGGAGGTGAAGGACCCGGAAAGGAATCTTCCCCGCGTTCTCATCTACGGCACGCTGATAATCATCGCGCTGTATCTGCTGGCGAACCTGGCATATCTCGCCGTGCTCCCCGTTGAGGAGATTCGGCACTCGAAGCTCGTCGCGGCCGATGTCGCCTACAGATTGATGGGGTCAGCGGGCGTGGCCTTCGTCTCGGTTGCCGTGATGATCTCGACCTTTGGAACGCTCAATGGCTCGGTGATGACCGGCTCGCGGGTCCTCTTCGCGATGGCCGCGGACGGTCTGCTCTTCAAGCCGATAGCGAAGGTCGACCGCAGATTCCAGACTCCGGGCGTGGCGATCTGGCTTGGCGCGACGCTGGGGGTGCTCTTCGTCCTCGCGGGGACGTTCGAGCAGCTCGCCGACACCTTCGTGACCGCGATCGTGCCTTTCTATGCCCTGGCGGTCGGCGCTGTCTTCGTCCTCCGCCGCCGGGCCGGCTATCATCCGCCGTTCAGGGTTCCCTTGTATCCCGTGATCCCGGCCCTCTTTATCGTTGCGACCGTGCTCCTCCTCGGCAACGCCATTATCGACCCCGCCAGCCGCGTCCCCACCCTCGCCGTTCTGGGGGTGATTCTGCTCGGCATCCCGATTTTCTTCCTCACCGAACGTTCGAGGCACGAAATCGTGACCCGCTCGTGATTTCTTTTTGCTTGACCACACGAGTTGTCGACACATAGCTTATCCCTTCCTCACAACCTTATTGACCATGCCCCAATATCGTTTGCGCTTTCTCTGTGCTGCCGCGTCAGCACTCCTGATTTCATCCGCGAGTCCGG
>Ga0208850_1000101_pt1 | contig 30299 bp, 28 predicted proteins | sample NGESurshal092012_5_FD_184475 | JGI IMG/M metagenome (GOLD analysis project Ga0208850, IMG submission 184475) | Arctic peat soil microbial communities from Barrow, Alaska - NGEE Surface sample 210-2 shallow-092012 (SPAdes) | ecosystem: Environmental > Terrestrial > Soil > Wetlands > Peat ... | reverse complement strand
CTCGACACGATGATTCCTACACCTTCGAAGAGAGGAACCTGACATGAAATATTCAATTCTTGCCTTCGCATTCGTGCTTGGCGCCGCGAGCCTCGCGGCGCAGGGGCCGCCGCCGGGACAGCGCGGCCCGCGCCCAGGCCAGGACGACTGGGGGCGTAACTTCTTCCCTCCGGAACTGGTGATGCAACACCAGAGTGAAATCGGACTGCAGGACTCGCAGCGCACGGCGCTTACGTCCGCCGTTCAGCAGGCGCAGGCAAAGTTCATGGATGTGCAGTGGAAGCTGAGCGCCGAGGGCGAGAAGATGGCCCGTTTGCTTCAGGGCACGCAGGTGGACGAGACGCAGGTCCTCGAGCAGGTCGACCGCATTCTCGCGTTGGAGCGGGAGATCAAGAAGGCGCAGATCTCGCTGATGGTGCGCATCAAGAACACGCTCACGGCGGCGCAGCAGGCGAAGCTGGCGGAGCTACGGAACCGGAAGGACCAGGAATAATCGAGCGCAATGCCCGAACGCGCCCATACCTTACCAATCGCTCAGATCGATCCCACATTTGACGAAGGTCGCCGCCGGTTCCACGTTGATCAGGCACGTCCGGCGATCCTCAACCGATGCGTACCGACCTCCGCACGAAAACCAGCCAGATTCTCCCCGTGAGCGCGGGGACTCTCACTTTCCTGCTCCTTGTCACTGTCCTTGGTGCGCAGGGAGACAACGGCGCGGCACGCGATTGGCCGGCTTACGGTGGCGATCCCGAAGGAACGCGCTACTCATCGCTGACGCAAATCAATCGCTCCAATGTCGGTCGCTTGCAGGTGGCCTGGCAATTCGATCCGAGTGAAGGCTCGCCGAACGGACGCTTTCAGGCCCAGCCGATCGTCGTCAACGGCATTCTGTATAGCGTCACGCCCGCGAGCGGCGTAGTGGCGCTCGACGGCGCGACGGGAAAATTGAAGTGGTCGTGGAATTCGGGAGCTCGAACTTCCGTTCGCGGCCTCACTTACTGGACAGACGGGAAAGAGCAACGGCTGCTGGCCGCCTTTGGTCGGTACGTCTACGCGATTGACGCAGTCAGCGGCAAGCCATTCCCCGATTTCGGGCGTGGCGGCCGCATCGACCTTCATTACGATTTGGGCCGGGATCCCGAACAGCAGTCAGTCAGCCTGACCACACCGGGGGTCATCTACAAAGATTTGTACATCGTTGGTGGCCGGACGTCCGAGGCCCTGCCGGCGTCGTTCGGAGACATCCGCGCCTACAACGTCCGCACCGGACGACTTCACTGGACATTCCACACCATTCCGCGTCCCGGCGAGTACGGCTACGAGACCTGGCCGAAAAAGGCCTGGACGTACACCGGAGCGGCTAACAACTGGGCTGGTATGGCGCTCGATGTGAAACGTGGGCTCGTTTACGTGCCCACCGGATCAGCCGCGGCGGATTTCTACGGCGCCAACCGTGTCGGCGACGATCTGTTCGCCAACACGCTGCTGGCGCTTGATGCGGCAACCGGCAAACGCATCTGGCATTTTCAAGGCGTCAAGCACGATATCTGGGATCGCGATTTTCCGTCGCCCCCGACGCTCGTGACGGTCAAGCGTGACGGGAAGAGCGTCGATGCGGTGGCGCAGACGACCAAGCACGGCTTCGTGTTCCTGTTCGATCGCGCCAACGGCACGCCGCTGTTCCCGATCGAGTACCGAAACGTTCCGCCGAGCACGGTCGAGGGCGAGGTCGCGGCCCAGAACCAGCCGTTTCCCTTGAAGCCTGCGCCCTATGCCCGGCAATTGTTGACCGAAGATATGTTGACCACGCGAACGCCACAGGCGCACCAGTGGGCGCTCGAGCAGTTCAAGACGTTCCGCAGCGAAGGGCTGTTCGTCCCGTTCATGGTCGGCAAGGAAACCGTGATCTTCCCCGGGTTTGATGGCGGGGCAGAATGGGGTGGCTCTGCCGTCGATCCAAATACCGGCGTGTTATATGTGAACGCCAACGATCTCGCGTGGACGTCGAGCATGCGCCTCACGGTGCCGGCGGCAAATCTGATCTCTCAGACGTATCTCAATCAGTGCGCGGCCTGTCACGCTGAGAACATGTCGGGCGGTTCGATGTCTCCATCGCTCGTCCACATCGTGAGACGGCGCACGCGCGCACAAGTTGCCGAGATTATCCGGAATGGATCAGGTCGCATGCCGGGCTTTTCTTCTCTTCCGCCGCAGGTGCTGGCTCAGCTTGTTCAGTACGTCATGAGCGGCGTGGCGAAAGGAGCAACGCCAAGCGCGCCTTCACCCACCGACCTGAAATACAACTTCACCGGGTACCATAAGTGGAACGACCCCGACGGCTATCCCGCGGTGGCGCCGCCCTGGGGGACGTTGAATGCGATCGATTTGAATTCTGGAGAATACGCCTGGAAGATTCCTCTCGGTGAGTATCCGGAACTCGCCGAGCAAGGTCTGAAGGACACGGGTACCGAGAATTATGGCGGCCCCATCGTGACTGCCGGCGGGTTGGTCTTCATCGGTGCCACGAACTTCGACAAGAAATTTCGGGCCTTCGATAAGGATACTGGCAAGCTGTTGTGGGAGACGGTGATGGTAAACTCCGGCAACGCAACCCCGATCACGTATCAGGTGAACGGCAAACAATTCGTCGTGATCGCGGCGTTTGGCGGCTACGGTGGAGACCGCGCCGGTGCGGCCGGAAGCTCTGATGTAGGAACCGGTGGGCCGTCGCGCGGCGCGTTTGTCGCGTTCGCATTGCCGTAGGTAAGGTGGATCAGAGTACGAATACCGCGGCAGTGGAGAGAAGGCCCGAACTCGTAATTATTTCCGCTCGATCATGCGCAGTGAATCGGACTCCACGACGACGTCGAACCGCTTCCCTCTCGAACGGACGTGGCGTGTCAAGATGCTATTCTGCAACACCTTTGTCGGTGGTGAGCTGACGTGTCATGCGTCTACACGGGAACGAAGGCCGTCACCTTCTACATTGCCACTGCCGAAGTCGGGATAGAGTCCCTCATACGTGGGCTGACTTCAACAGCTTACCTCACGAAAGCAACTCAGGCCTACGCAAAAAGTGGAAACCCAATGGTTCAGGCACAGATTGCAAACTACACCACCACCGGTGGAGCGCCTTGGACGTATCGCACCTCGATCAACGTGCCCGTCAACGCGTCCGTAACCCACACCTTCACTTGCTGACGCCCTGCTAACGGTCACCGACATTTCTCTTCGGAAGAAAACCCTCGTCGTGTATTGGATCTCATTCCTTCACAGTCCCGGGCAACGTAGAGGTGTTTCTATGCCGCTCCGCGTCCGCACTGCGATTGCTTTGTCTATCGCCGCATTAGGTTGTGGCGGCGGTGGCGGCGGCGTAACCGGGCCTGCGCCGATAGCGACTCTCTCGGTCGATCTCGCCCGCTCTTCGATTCTGATCGGTGAGACAACGACCGCCACCGGAACTGCCAGGGACGCGAGTGGCAATGTTCTTACCGGCCGCGCCATGAGCTGGTCGTCAAACAATTCGGCCGTGGCGACGGTGTCGACAACGGGATCGGTCACTGCTGTCAGCGCTGGAACGACAAGCATCACGGCAGCGAGTGAAGGGCGGACGGGAACAGCAATGCTAACTGTCGCCGTTCCACCGGTCGCAACGGTAACCGTATCACTCGCTTCTTCGACCATTGGCGCTGGCTCGACAACTCAGGCAACTGCGACGACCAAAGACGCGAACGGACAGGTCCTGACCGGTCGGGCAGTGTCCTGGGCGTCAGACAATTCCTCGGTCGCGACGGTGAGTACCGCGGGGGTGGTCACCGGGGTCAACGCCGGATCCGCCAACATTACGGCAACCAGTGAAGGCCGTAGCGGATCGGCGGCGGTGACGGTCGTCCCTGTGGCCGTAGCATCGGTGACGGTGTCGGTCGCGTCTTCGACAATCGGAGTCGGCCAGACAACGCCAGCAACGGCGACGACAAAGGACGCAAACGGCAACGTCCTTGTTGGCAGATCGGTGACGTGGTCCTCTGACAACACTTCCATTGCGACGGTCAGCACGGGTACGGTCAGCACCAGTGTGGTGTTTGGGGTCGCGACCGGAACTGCCAATATTACGGCAACGAGCGAAGGGCAGAGTGGATTCGCCGGGATTACAGTCGCTCCTCAGCTAGGTTTTGGTTCGTCGGGTGAGAAGATACGCATCGTGGACATTGGCAGCGTCTTCACTCCTGCGCTTTCGGGGCCGAGTAGCAGCACGACGACATTTGTCAGTCGGGCGACGAGCGTTGCGACAGTTGACGCGCAGGGCAGAATCACTGGCGTCGGGGAGGGACAGGTTTGGGTAGCCGCAACGGCACCCGGCTGGGTTGCCGATTCCGTCTACGTGATCGTCCCCCGTACTTCGACAGGCCCTGTGCTTCGAAGCGACCTGACGACATTCAATGTGAAGGCGGGCTCGACGATCGTGATCAACATCATCCTCGACACGCGTTCAACGCCAATTGGGGGAGCGGAGCTCTCGGTAGGCTACACGACTTCACCCGCCCTCTTCACGAGTGGGACCTGGGCTGCCACCGGAAGCCCGGCTCCGGTAGTAAGCAATCTTCAAGGTGGAGTGTTACGAGTCTCTCTTGCATCAGGAAGCCCGCTCACCGGCGAGCTCGCAATGCTTCGACTTGACTTCACCATCGCCCCAAGCTCGAACGCTTCCGGATTTTTGACGCTCACGTTGATCGATCTCGTCAGCCCGACGGGAACCGATCTCCTGCCGATCTCTACGTCCACTCGCATTCCGATCATCATCCAATGACTAGCAATCAACTTTTGCGGAGAAAGCGCGCGAGCACGCTTGTCGCAACTGCGCTTTTGAGCGTCGCGTGCTCAGAGCCCTACCGATCGACGGTGGTCCAGAACCCAGTTCCCGCTGTCGAAGCCGCTCTACTAGTCTCCGACTCGGCACCACCCGTGGGTGGAACGCTGCTCGTGTCGGTTCAAGCCGTCGCCAAGCAAGGCAAAGTGGGGAGTTATACAGCCAGGATCAACTACGACCCCGCGGCGCTGCGTTTTGACGGCGAAATAGCGATCAATGACAAAGGCCTTCGCGCGAGCAACTCCTCGCCAGGTCTTGTTCGATTCGCTGGTGCCGCAGCTACTGGCTTCACGGACGGTCGCCTTGCCAGCTACACATTTGCCGTTCTGCGACCGAACAGTGCGAGAACCTTGTCACTCGTGGTTGACGAGATGCACATGATTGACCGGCTGGATGCGAAGACCACGCTCACTGTGGCCCCCAATCGCGTAACGTCGCGATGAGACTCTTCAGAGTTGCGGTGAGCGTGCTTTCAATTGCCACGATAATCACGGCCGCGCGGTGCGCACCCATTCAGTCGCAACCCAAACGGGCCCACGCGGACAGCGCGGTGACAACGGGTCCGCCGGCCATCGAGTCTGCTCATCCGGATTCGGTCCTGCTGCCTTATGGCGGCGTCGTCGAAGTCACCTTGTCCGGCAGCGGATTCATTGCGGGCCAACCCGGACAGAATATCGTGCATTTCAACGGAACTGCCCTCAGACAGGTGCCGGCATCTTCCGACGGACGACGGATCGTTTTCGCCATTCCGGACATCGTCAGTCACGGCGGCGAAGCACCGCCCTCGGCATTGCGGGCAGGACGCTACAGCGTGAGCGTCGAGACGATTTCCGGAACGAGCAACGCAGTAACGATCAGGGTATATAGATGACCGAAGCCCGCAATAGAGTTCTCTTTGGCGTTTGTCTCGGCATCTGTCTGGACGCTTCTGGACACTCCATCGCAGCGCAGACCACGCGTGAACCGAGAGAGGACGTCAGAGCACGGGAAGAATATTTCTGGCTGCAACGCAGCTATCCGTCGACGGAGCGCCCGTACGCTCAGATGGAACGCGCGCGCATGGCCGTTTCGGCTCAGAGGCAGGGACAATTCAACATCCTCTTTTCCGCCGGCGTTCCAGGTGGATGGCGGTCATTGGGTCCCAACGGCGTATTCGATGCTGACAATGGTTTTTTCAGCTCCGGACCGATGCTCGATATCGGGCGGGTTACGGCGATTGCGCCTAGCCCGGCAGGCTCATTGTTCATCGGCACCGCATCCGGAGGGGTTTGGCAAAGCTCCAGCGGTGGGTATTGGACTCCGCTCACCGATACGCAGTGCAATCTCACTATCGGCGCGCTCAGCATAGACCCCGCTGATGCCACCGTTCTCTTTGCAGCGACCGGGGAGTACAACGTCAACAGTTGGGGCTGCGGGATTCTCCGCTCCACCGACGGCGGAGTGAGCTGGACTCAGCTCGGCGCGACCAGCTTCCGAGTCACCGTCGGGGGAGTACCCAGAGGTTCTGCGTCCTTCGGCAAGATACTCGTCAGTCGGCCGCCCGGCGGCTCAGTCGCCACTACCGTGTTGATCGGCGCCACTAACGTCGGGGTTTTTCGTTCGGGCGATGGCGGAAGTACCTGGAGCTATGTGCTGACGGGAGCCACGGCCAGCGTGGTTGCGCACCCCACCCAGGCGGGCGTAGTATACGCAGGGAACAGCGACAACTTCACGGCGAGTCGCCGCGGCGTGTACAAGTCAGTAGACAATGGCGTCACGTGGACAGTTCTCCCCGCCTTGCCCGGCGTGACTGGCGACAACATAGAAAGAATAGAGTTGGCCGTCACGGCCGCCGCTCCCAACCTGGTCTACGCCGCCGTCGGCGGCAGTGATTTTAGATTGCTCGGGCTGTTCCTGTGGGATGACGCTGCCGGAACGTGGAAACAGCTTGCCGCCACTGGCCTTTACGGTGGCTCACCTCGAGGCAATTTCGGGGCGCAGAGCTGGTACAACCTCGCGATCGCAGTCGACCCGCGCGATGCCGGCCGAGTATATCTGGCGGGCGTTCGTGGGTTCAAGTCCGTGGACGGCGGTGCGACTTTCGACGCGATGGGAATGGAGATCCACACCGATTGGCACTCCATTGTGATCGACCCTCGCAACCCTGATATCATGTACGCCGGGACCGATGGTGGTGTATTCGTCTCGACAGACGTGGGGAATAGCTGGGTTAGTCGCAACGCCGGACTCACCGTAACCCAGTACTACCCAGGAATCTCTGCCGGTCCAAATGGCTCCCAAATCATGGGCGGGTCGCAGGACAACGGGACTCTCGTCTACACCGGGTCAATGTATTGGAACGGGTTTTCAGGAGGAGATGGTGGCTACACGGCCATCAACTATGACAACCCCTCCATCCTCTACAGCGAAACGCAATGGACCCCGAACACGGGAGCGGTCATCATACGTTTCGACGGGACGTCGGCCTCGGTGCGAACCTCGGGGATTCAAGGTGCTGATCGTGCGGCCTTCATCCCGCCTTACGTGATGGACCCAGCCACATCAACGACGCTGTACTTCGGGACACATCGCCTTTACAAGACCACCAACGAAGGCAGCTTGTGGAATCCAATCAGCTCGGATCTGACAAAAGGCAGCGGAAATATAACGACGATTGCCGTCTCAAAGACCGACCCCGGGACGGTCTATGTCGGCACGAGTGACGGGATGGTGAACGTGACCCGCGATGGCGGATCGACCTTCACCCCGACTACGACTGGTCTGCCCAATAGATACGTGACGCGCATTGCAGTCGACCCGTCCGACGCTACGCACGCGCTGCTCACCGTCTCCGGCTTCGCCAGCGGTCACGTCTTCGAGACGAAGAATGCGGGCGCGAATTGGAGCGACATCAGCGCCGGACTGGTCGATGCTCCGGCGAATGCCATCGCTTTTGTTCCTGGCATTGGAATAATGGTAGGCACGGACGTCGGCGTGTTCCAGGCGCCAAGTCCGGGGGCGAGCTGGATCAGCGGCCCGGCGGGAATCCCGAACGTCATCGTTCAGGATCTGATCTACGTTCCGGGCGCAAACCTCCTCGTCGCGGGCACGTACGGCCGCGGAATGTTCGCCTATACGGTTGGCGGTGATATACCCGTGCTGCGCGGCGACGTCAACGCCGATGGAACGCTGGATGCGTTCGACGCGCTACTGATTCAGCAGTCGCTCGTCGGTACCCTGCCAGGGTCCACAGTCATTTATCCGCGGGGTGATGCTGATTGCAACCAGACGATTCAGACAGCGGACGTTGTCTACGTGCTGCGCGCCGCCGTTGGTCTGGCCTCGCCCGAGGTGTGCGTCAACACCGTCAAATAGATAGGCGAATCCTGCTATCGCTGTGACCAACGGTTGTTGGTCGAGTCGGCGTCCATCCAGATCCCGCCGTTGAGCGAGAGTGACTGAAGCGATTTGCCAGTCGAGATCGAAACGGTCGCCCTTCGTTGATCGGTCGCCCAGATCGCAGGCGTCTCGTGGATCACTTCGCTGCTCCCGTCGCCGTAGTGCGCCTCGAGATCCACAGGCGCGGGCATGCCGCCGATGTTGTCGATGACGACCGTGTATCCTTTCCCTGTTTTCTCGGCACCACTAACGGCGAGGTCGATGTAGACATTGCTGAAGTACCAGCTATTCCAGAACCAATTCAGATTTCGACCAGTCACGTCATTGACGGTGTTGAAGAAATCCCAGGGAATTGGGTGCTTCCCATGCCACCGATCCATGAAGGCGTGCAGCGCTTTCCCAAACGCGGCATCGCCCAGCATATCCTTGAGCGCGAGGTAGCCGAGCGCAGCTTTGCCGTATGCGTTGTCTCCGTAGGCGTTGGAGCTCAAGCCGTCGGCCGGCGTGATGATGGGCAGGTCCTCGAGCGGGGACGGATCATTGATCCAACGATTCACCCGGAATTGCTCAAAGAAACCGCTCGCCTTGTCCTTCCCGATATCGGCCGAGCCGATCAGGTACTCGAAGGTCGTGGCCCAGCCCTCGTCCATCATCGCGTAGCGACTCTCGTTGATTCCCATGTAGAAGGGGAAATACGTGTGCGCGATCTCGTGTTCAACCACAAAACGCGAGAAGATCGTGTCGGCATAACTCTCGTCGTTGACCATCATCGGGTACTCCATGCCGGCAAAACCTTCGACGACGGTGGTCTTCTCGTATGGGTAGGGAACGCCAGGCCAGTTGTGCGAGAGCCAGTCGAGCGAGTGCCGGGCGAACTGTACCATATGATGGAAGTCGGTAGCCGTATCGTTGTACGCTGCCTGCACGCTCGCTCGGCGGTGCGTCGTCTCGTCCACGACGACGCTGGCCGCGTCCCACACGTAGTGGTCGCTCAGATTGAAGGTCATGTCCGGAATGTTCGCGGCCCGGAAACGCCAGGTATTCGTCGGTGACTTCGCGGTGACCGTCTTCGCCGCCATCTCTGCTTTCGACGCGACATTGATGGTCTGGTCCGCGCTCAGTGATTGCGTGAACCGCTGGAGAGGTACCGGTTGCAGCACCTCCGCGGGATTGAGCAGCGTACCGGTTCCCCACACGACGTAGTTGGCGGGCACGGTGATCGAGACATCGTAGTCGTTGAAGTCGCTGTAGAACTCCTGCACGTCGGTGAAGTTCATCGTGTCCCACCCGTTGTAGTCGTCATACACGGCGACCCGCGGGTAGAAGTACGCCAGGAACCAGGTCGTGGAATCGATCATCCCTTCGCGCCCGCTTTCTTTCGAGATCTCGTAGTGCCACTTGAACGAGAGGTGCACCGAATCGTGTGGCAAAAGAGGCGCGGCCAGCTTGAGCCGCTCCCAGGTGAAAGTATTATCGTCGCCCGGCCATGGTGTGACCTGCCCATTCACCACCAGCGAATCGATGTGCACGCCGGAAGTGAGGTAATCCTCGGGCGCGCCGCCGCCGCGAGGTGCGCCCGGCTTATGGATGTTGAGTAACAGCTTGATCACCGGATTGCGTAAGGTGTCCGGGCTGTTGTTCATGTAGGTGATCTGCTCGGTGCCTCGAACGGTTCTGTCGGGGGGCAAGGCAGTGATCGCGATGTTGTAGCGTCCGCGATTCTGCCAGTAGGCGCTGCCGGGCCTGCCATCGGGAGATCTCGTTCCCTTCCTGTACGCCTGTTGGACAGCGCGCGGCATGTACAGGGCATTTGCTCCATACTTCGGGAGCGGTGAGGTCGCTGGAGACGGAACACATCCGGCCCCGAGCAACCCGGCGGCGAGAAGGGAGGCAACGCGCATAGAGGGCATAGAGGGCATAGTATATATACGATAGCCTCCATCGGAGAGTGTCATGCAGCAGAGCGTGCCCGCACGCCGCCTCGTCTCGATCATTCTTCTTTCTGCCTTATGTGCCTGCTCGCGGGAGAAATCGAACGCCCAAAGCGTCAGACAAGATCAGAAGGACGAGGTATCACAATCTGCAGCCACTGGCTGCGATGCTTCCCTATGGGATCACGTGTACAACCCCACACGACTACAGCAGCTTGCACCCTGTGTGAGCGTTGCGGGAATAATTGACGAATCCGATGCTGACGCCGACGGCGATCAGCATTTTCTGCTCAGGCTCGATCCGGGGCAGGACACATTGGTCAACAAGAGGAATGATAAGAAAAAGGGCGGGGATATCGTACTCGAGATCGTGTGTGCCAATCCCACTACGATGAAGAAAGCGAAATCAGCCTGCGCCGGTTACACGAATCCCATACCTATACCTGTGGTGGGCGCACACGTCAGGGCAACCGGCACCTACGTCATCGATTCGCACAACGGCTGGGCCGAAATCCATCCGGTGTCGAAGCTTCAAGTCCTCTGAGCCCCCCCCATGGCCCGAATCTTCTCAACCGTTCTTCTTTCTACCTTTTGTGCCTGCTCCTTATCTGCTCAGAGCCGGCCAGAAGTCGATTCCACTCGCGTATCGATCTTTCGTGCCCACGACGCGGTCGTTGCAATCGGGGTCGTGGCGGTTGGTGCCGCAACGATGTCGGTCGATGAGTCGATCGCCCGCAGCTTGCAGCGCCCCTCGGTGCGGTCGAACACGTTCCTCAAGGGTGCGACCAATGTGTTCAGTAATCTCGGATTCCCCGGCTCCGCAATGCTAAGCGCGGTGACGTATTTCCTTGGGCTCGAGCAACGCTCTCGTCCAGTCGCCGCACTGGGAATGCACACAGGCGAAGCCATTGTTCTGGGTGGCGTGCTCGCGGAAGGATTGCAAATGACAATCGGTCGCTCTCGACCACAGCGAGACATCAACGACGCTCACGACTTCCGCTTCGGAAAAGGATTCTCAAACGCCGACTACACTTCGCTGCCTTCAGCTCACGTGACGGTCGCATTCGCGGCTGCGACGGCAGCAAGTCGCGAAGTCGGTCGTTCGTGGCCCGGCGCTGCCAGGTACGTGACGCCAATTGGCTATACCGCGGCGACACTCGTTGGCCTCTCCCGCATGTACAAGAACAAGCACTGGGCAAGCGATGTCGTCGGCGCCGCTGGGCTCGGCACATACTCGGCGGTGTTATTCGACCGTTACAACCAGGGCCACCCCGGCAACGTGTTCGAGAGAGTTTTCCTGCCGACGTCGATCGTGCCGCAGCGCAAAGCCGTGACTCTCACCTGGTCACTGACCAGATGAGTGATGCGGTCGCGACCGGGATCGCCGACTCGAGCTCCCACTCGCTCGACTACGCTCTCTTTCATGCTGTAAACGGAACTTACCGACTGGAACCCCGCGACCAGATATTGTTCGCCCGATCTGTGTCCGGGAGCGCGCGCCGGGGATCCACCTCGGCGCGCGTGACCCGTTTTTTCTCCGGCACTCGATAGGAGAACTGCGCGCCGAGGTTCCACATCTCGACCGGCAGGGTGACGGTGGTTCGAGATCCGTCAACGAAGGTGAGCGAGAGCTCCACCGGCATCACCATCGTCCCGCGATTCGAGAGATGGATGTCCGACCCGCCGTCGGTGCGATTCGTGACCGAGTCGACTGACTGGTCGAGCCGAGCGGTGGAGAAAATCCAGCCGCGCCAGAACCAATCGAGATCCATCCCGGATTCATCGCGCATCGTCCGAAAGAAATCGGCGGGCGTCGGATGCTTGAATGCCCAAGCCTTGATGTACTCCCGGAACGCCGCGTCGAAGCGATCCTTACCGAGCACTTCGTAGCGAAGCATCTGCATCATTAGAGCAGGCTTCTGGTATCCCACCCAGAAGAGATCGCGCACCTGTGTCGGGTTCGTGATGAGCGGTTGTTCGTCACCGGGCTTGGCGTGATCGGAGTAGAGGTGCAGCGGATGCACCTCGATCGAGTCGCCGTACGGCGTGCCCTGGAAATACTTCGCGGCGTTCCCGAGATCGATGAAGGTGTTGAAGCCTTCGTCCATCCACGGGTACAGCCTCTCGTTCGAGCCGACTATCATCGGGAACCACTCGTGCCCGAACTCGTGCGCGATCACCCACTGCTGGTCTTCGCGGATGGGACTGTTGGGCGTGAAAGTCATCATCGGGTACTCCATTCCCTCAATGGGACCTTCGATTGTCGTGGCGTGTGACCAGGGATAGCGATACCACTGCTCACTGAAGTACTTGATCGCCTCCCGTCCCATGCGATTCACTTCGCCCCACTTGTCCGCTGTGGGCCGATAGAGATCTTCGATGAGGATGCCGTTGTAGCCACTGGCATCCCAGCGGAAGTTGGGGCCGGCTGCGAACGCGAAGTCGCGCACGTTCGTGGCGGTGAAATGCCAGGTGAGTGATGGCACCGGGTTGAGCGGCGATGCCGATCCCCGCGCGAAGGTACGAGGCCGCGTGCGATCCATGTTGCCGACTTCGTCCGCGCCGATAATCGCGACGGGAGTCTCCGATCGTCTTGCCGCCGCGAGTCGGGTGCGTTGAGTGGGCGTGAGCACCTGCTCCGGATTTCCGAGCTCTCCGGTGGCGGCGACGATGTACGACGCCGGCACGACGAGCGACACGTCGAAGTTTCCGTACTCGAGGTAGAATTCCCCCGCGCCGATGTAGGGCTCGTGATTCCAGCCGTGGACGTCGTCGTAAACGCACAACCGCGGGTACCATTGCGCCATCTCGTAGAGCGGGCCGTCGTGCCCCATGCGTCCCCCGCCCTGCGGCGGAACATTGAAATGCCACTGGGCCTCGATGTCTAGCGCCGCGCCCGAGGCCAGCGGGGTCGCGAGATCGATTCGCATCGTGGTTCCGTAAACCGTGTGCTTCGCATCGACTCCGGCGATGCGAAGCGACTCGAGGTGGCCTCCGCCGTTGAATCCCTGGCAGGAGAAGTCGAAGCTGGTGCCGAGGAAAACGAGCGGGGGCTGGTTGAGCTGGTTGGTGATGCTGTTGGGAGCGCAGAGGTTCTGCTCGACGAAGAGCCAGAGATAAGGAAGGGCGTCGGGCGAGTGATTGACGTAGTGGATCGTCTCGCGGCCACGGAGCTCGTTGCGCGCGGGGTCGAGGGTCGCGGAGATTTTGTAGTCGACGCGCTGCTGCCAGTACTTCGCGCCCGGTCTGCCGCTCGCGGCACGAAGCTCGTTCGGCGTCGGGAGGACGAGGGGGCGAAACAGAGACGTGTCGGCGACCTGTTGTAGTGATGACTGCGAGCGCGCGGCTGCCGTTGGCGCGAGGAACAGTAGAACAAATGCCAGTAAAGTGTTGATGTGCGTTCGACGCTGCCCTTGGATCATCGACGATTGCTGCATGTTCATGTCATCCCCGCGTAGATTCGGTTGCAGATGATGGCTCTCTCTCGACCCGTCATCAATATGCCGAACACCGCCGCATCCATGTCTTCCGTTCTCTTGAACGCCACCAGAAGAGCTCCTAGCCAAGGAGCTGCCCCGCCATGAGCCCCCTGCCTCTGTATTCTCGTGACCAGTATGCGGCTCCAATCCTGATGCCGGCACCTGCTTCGCGGGCCCGCGCCTTCGCTGCGCTGGCGGCGGCCGGGTGTCTCTGGGGAACCGGATTCCTGTTCGGCAAGTGGGCGCTCACCGAGCTGTCGGTGGGGCAGCTGGTTCTCTATCGATTTCTGTTCGCCTCCATCGGATTCGCGCCGGCCACGTGGCGAGCCCTCCGACGCGTTGAGACGCGGGTTGCTCGGCAGGATTTTTCTCTGATCTTCGTCGCGGCGCTACTGGGCGTGCCGGTGCAGTTTCTAATTCAGTTCTCCGGACTCGCCCGGACTACGGTCTCGCACGCTTCGCTGATGATCGGCATCCTGCCTGTCTTATTGGCCGCGGGATCCGCCCTGTTCGTTCACGAGCGTGTCACGAAAGGCCGTTGGATCGCGCTGGTCACCTCGATGCTCGGCGCCGCCCTCATCGCCTTCGGAGCATCGACGGGTGAAGCGGGCGCTCAGGCGAGCGTCGGCGGAGATCTGTTGATCGCGGGGTCGTTGATCACCTCGGTTGCCTGGATCCTCATCTGCCAGCGACTGATGAAGACGGGGCGCTACTCGCCGGTGAGCGTGAGTGCCTATGTAATGACGCTTGGCGCGCTGATGCTCGCTGTCTGGGTAATCGGCACGGAAGGGTTTCCACCGATCCAACTTTCCGCGCGCACGTGGGTGAGCGTGGCCACATCGGGAATCATGGCAACGACGGTGACGACCTATTTGTGGAACTGGGGACTGGCGCGAGTGCCGGCATCGCAGGCCGGGGTATTCCTCAATCTGGAACCGCTAGTCGGCGCGATGCTCGGCGTCGTTGTGCTTCACGATATACTTGGCTCGTATGCGATTCTTGGAGGGCTGCTCGTTATTGGGGCAGCGCTGTTCGTAGCCGCTACTGGCTAGTCTGACTAGATCATATAGATTGGTGCCATGAGAGACACCTATTCGCTCTACGAGGCAAAGGCCAAACTGTCGGCGATCATTCGCCAGGTGCGGGAGGGACGGCCGGTGGTCGTTACGTTGCACGGCCAGCCAGTCGCGGAGATCCGTTCCATTTCGCCGGCCCCTGGCGGCCTCGGCCCCCGAATGGAGCAACTGGTGGAGCGGGGCATCATCGTCCGGGCTCCAAGCCCGGGCTCGACCCCGCGGGCGATAGTGAAGCGGCCGGGGGCGCTCAAACGCTTCCTGGACGATCGCGACGAATGAAGGTCGCGTACGTGGATACGTCCTGTCTGGTGGCCATCGCGTTCGGAGAGAGCGGCGCCTCAGCCCTGACGCGCCGGCTGAAGGCATTCGATGAGCTGGTGTCGGCGAATCTTCTGGAGGCGGAATTGCGCGCCGTCTTCGTGCGCGAGCGGATTCCCGCCAATAGCAATCTTCCCTTCTCGATCTCGTGGATCCTGCCCGATCGGCCCCTGACCGGTGAAATCGCGCGGGTGCTCGATGCGGGCTACGTACGCGGAGCGGACTGCTGGCACCTTGCGACGGCGCTGTATCTGGCCCAAGAGCCGGAAGCGATCAGTTTTTTCACGGTCGACGAGCGACAGGGGACCGTTGCCCGTGCTCTTGGATTCCGCGGCTAGCTGGGCGCCCCCGCGACCACGAGCATTTGCCGGAGCTCCAGGCGCTGCTGGCTCTGAGCAAAGGCTAGCGGCTTCGACGCGTTACAGATGAGTGGTTGGCGCAGTCCTCATGTACAATGTCTCCATCCTCCGCCAGCAGCGACCATCAGATCCGAACGATCGCAGTTGACGGGGAGAAATATTTCGTCTCTCTGCGAATAGTCTACGATGGCGTCGAGCACGTCGGTCGCCTGATGTTCACAGAGGCGTCGACTGAAATCTTTTACCAGGACCATGGCGGCGTTCCTGGCAGCAGCGTGCAGGATGCGGTGGGCAAAGCCAAGGACTTCTCGGAAGGCGAGATGGTGCAACGTTGTTACCGTGCATTGTCCGAGAAGCGGCGATTCGGCAAGCTCCGGCGCGCGACCGACAAAATGCTCGAGAAGATCAAGTACCTCAATCGAGTTGCCGTTGGACTCGAGAAGGGGCTTCTCGACCCTGTAAGCGGCAAGCTGGAGCTCGACCAGACCCAGAGCGAGCTGCTGGACATCGTGCGATCTCTTCGAGTCCACGCGGGAGTCGAGGACCTGCCGGACTAGAGACCGCGCGGGGCGGGGCAGACTCACCTCGGAGGCGGGCCAGACTCACCTCGGAGGCGGGCCCTCGTCCGCCGAAGGACCGTAGCTGGCCGGCACCGGGACATCGAGCAGACGAAGATAAACTCCGAGTTGTGCGCGATGATGGGCTGAATGGGTGACGAACGCGCTCCGGAGAAGATTCGCCCTCGGTCCTTTGAGCAGCACACGGTCGCCGAACTTCAACGTCCAGGGCGACATCGCGTGATCCCACGTCATCTTCTTGAGTAGACGTTGGAGCTCCCCGCTGACCTCGTCGAACATCTTTACTCGCTCGGCGCTATTCGCAGCCTTGGGCTGCGGTCGTTGGGAGGCACCGTCGTGTTCGTCGCGCGTCAGCATCAGGATTCCCAAACCGGGTAGCTGTGCGACGTGCGCGGCGAGCTCGCCGAGGGATTTGGATTTCGCGTGTGGGCGCCAGTCGTCCTTGCCGTTCGGGACGCGTTCGAGAAACCGTCGCGTTGTCTTCAACTCCCCCTCGAGATCCGGGAAAAGTAGAGTGAACGGGTCCTCGCGGGTGGCCGAGCGTGTCGAAGGTACTGAAGTCTTAGCCATGATTGAGATCTCGGTGAGAATTAATTGAATACTAAGGGCGCTGGGACGTGTTATCTCACGGAAGGCGCCAAATATTGAGGACGCCCGTCGTGCGGTGCTGGTTGGCGTTTCCTTCCGGGACCACGATCCGTCCGTCCACGATGATCGGACTGTTCCAGTGACCGCTTCCACAATCCAATCTTGCAAGCTGTCGTCCGGTTTCCGGTTCGTAGACCCGCAGTCCGCCCCCGGGATCGTACACGTAGAGGAGCCCGCCCGCGATCACTGGACTCGTACCCCCATTCCGGTTTTTCCACCGGGCCTGGAGTCGGCCGCTGCTGAAAGTCCACGCCGCGGTCCCACCGTCGTCCGCCGCGAAGAGCCAAGTGGCAGGACCGACACGCAAAACGGCGGGAGCAGTGAACAGATCAGTGCCGGAAGGCGTCGACACTACCTGCGTCTCGCCGCCGCGACGGGGCGCGGCACCTCGCGTTCGTCCAAATTCCAGAACGCGGATCGTTCCATCCTTGCCGCCCTGCGCGACAAAACCGTCGCCGAGCAGCGCCGGAGATGTTGAGCCAAGATCCGCGTCTCTCGAGTTCAGCTCGTCGGTGTTCGTCGGAGTGTAGTTGTCGAGCATGTTCGTCGCATTCGAGTCGAGCGCGATGGCGGCGTCGCCCCAATTCGTGCGGCCATCCCATCGCGCGTTCCCGGTCGCGATGAAAATGTCTCCCGTAGTCGAGTCGATCACAGCACCCGCACGGCCCCAAATGGCCGAGCCGCTCTCGCCGCACGAAGCAGGGTCCATCAGCTCGCGCCTGTTGCTACAGAGGGAGTTCCAGACGTGCAGGAGCCGGCCGCTCGCCGCGTCCAGAACCGCAACGTGCCCCTGATAAGGCGGCGCGTCACCGATATAGCCGCCGGTCGTTGCGATCACTCGGCCGTGAAAAAAGTTAAGGGCCGAGGCGATTTTCTCGCGCGTGGGGAGGCTGGTGATGGCGGTGCTCCAGACGGAGTGACCATCAGCGACCGCGATCTTCTGGATGCGCCCGTCGGGTGACGCCGCATAGATGAATTCCCGGTCGGGGTCCGCGACCGGCGTCGAATTGGTGATTCGGCGGGAACCCGCCCATGAATCGTATCCGCTCGGCGTGAAGCGCCAGAGAATGCTCCCGTCTGCGGCGTCGACTGCCACCGTCTTCCCGTAGGTGGTCGTGACGAAGAAAACGTCATGCGTGCCCCCGTTCACGCGCACGCTGTGGAGATAGATCGCGGAGCCATCGACAGTCCCTTCCAACTCGACCTGTTGCCGACGCAGCGTAGCGACATTCCCAGCGGTGATTCCGGTCGGGTCGTTGGACGCGCTGGAGCGGCCGGCGTCCCAACCAAATCGGGTCCAGTCATGGACGGAGGCAACGTGCTTTGTCGGGGGCGTGGCCGCCGCACTGTGTTCTTCAGGCGCACGCGTCGCCGGCGCGTTACCGCACGCTGCGAGCGCAACGCAGCCGATGAGACGGAAGATGGGCCGGAAACCAGTCATCTGGAGCGCGCGTCGAGCGCCGCCTGGGCGTCATCCAGCAAATCATACTGCCGCTGTCGCAGTCGACTGCCGACGCGGATCGTGTCGCCCAGCTCGAGATATCGATCGGACGCAGGCTCGTACCTCGGCCACCCCGGCAGGCCACGCCGGTTCGGATTCCCTGTCGCCGCGAACTGAACCCAATACCCGCTGATCGCGTTCCTCAGCGCCAGATCGTACGGACCATTCGGCCAACCCATGTCGCTGCCGAACACGAACGGGATTTCACCAGTATGGAATGCGCCGAGTGCCTGGCCGCCAGGTGTGGGAACGACGTGAGTGAAATAGTAGAGGTACACATTGCGCTGCGTGGCCTTCGCCATCGCTCGCGCGAAGTAGCGGGCGCCCGAACCAAACCCATCGGTGTTCAGCTCGAACAGCCTTCGCTCGGCCTGGACGGTGTCGGACGCAGGGTAGGTCGCGAGCAGCCGCGGAACGAACACTCGAAGAGGATCGCTGCTGCCCAATGCGCTCAGCAGCTGCTCGGAGTATCCGGCCATCGATGGTACCGGAAACGAGCGCGCGAGCGTGCGGAACTCGTCCGCGTTGCTGCCCACCATCAAGGGCACACTGAGCTGCCGGCCTTCCACCAGCAGCTTGTCTGGCTGTTCCGGGATTACCCATCCGTCGACGATCACCTCGTGCGCGATGTCGGAACCGCGCGACATGGCGGCGAGTATCTCGTCCGCACTCTTGGCGCGCATTGCGCCAAGCACGTTAGTCGCTCCGGAGATGCCAAGCGCTTTGGCCAGCTGGCTGCCGCTTTCTTCTGCCGCTGGGTGTTCGCTGAAGCTGGTGACGGGCTCCTTCAGCGCAGCAAACGGTCCCGTACAAACCCCACTCTCCGAGATCGCGCGCTGGAATAATCCGCGCGCCAGCGGCGACATCATGAGACAAGTGACATCGAGCGCGCCCGACGACTGACCAAAAGCTGTCACGCGCGTGGGGTCACCGCCAAACGCGGCGATGTTCCGCTGTACCCAGCGAAGTGCCGCGATCTGATCGAGAAGCCCGTAATTCCCCGACGAGTGATGCGGCGATTCCGCGGTGAGCGCGGAATCCGCGATGAAGCCGAGCGCGCCCACGCGATACTCGATCATCACCAGCACCACACCCTGGCGCGCCAGAAATTCTCCATTGTCGGTGCCCTGGGTTCCCCAGCCGCCGTTGTTGCCTCCGCCATGAATCCACACCATCACCGGGCGGCGGTCAGCGCTGCCAAAATTGGAGGTCCAGATGCTGAGGTAGAGGCAATCCTCGCTGGTCGTCAGCGGTCTCTGTTGCGGGAGCCGACCCCCGACCCGGGCGGAGATGCCGGCGTAGTATTCGGGAGAGTAGAGCTGTTGAGGACAGATAGGTGGGAATTCTTTTGCATCCCGAATGCCCCGCCACGCCGGGACAGATGCTGGCGGCTTCCAGCGGAGCTCGCCGACCGGCGGCGCGGCGAAGGGGATTCCCTTGAACACCGCGTCGGTTGATCGAGCGTCGTAATAGCTGCCTTCGACCACACCTCCATCGACGTGCGCTCTCGGCGGCGGCGGTTGCGCGGGCGCCGCAGAATCGCCACCGTGCAAAATCATATACAGCAGGATCGGGGGAAGGGCTTCACCAAGTCGGAACACACTCCAAGCTGTAACCTGTAGGGCTCAAATGCGAGTCATGGCCGGTGTTCGACCGGCCCGCGACTCACGCGTGATTACAACATTGACGCAAGCCCACGCGAAGAGATTGAACGCCAGGACCACCAGTGCGGCGGCCTGGCTCCGGTAGAACATGAATACCTCGGTGAAGCAGATCGAGAGCAGCACGGCCCGGTGAAAGAAGTGCAGGCCCGTCATCCTCGACCGGCGAAGCGCGAACACGGCGACGACAACGAAAATGGACGGGATGAGCGTCGATCCGATCAGTAGCCAATCCGAAATCGGAAGGATGCCGACAATCCCGCTCCGTTGGCCGGAGGCTTCCGCGACGATTCCCGCCGACAAGTGTCCCGCGACGATCAGCGCGACCGTACCAGCGTTGACCACGAGCTGTAGAACGAAAAGCGAGATGAGCCCGCCGAACCGATTCGATCGAGCGAGCACAGCCTCGTAGCCCGCCACGATGTACCGGCGAATGCGGTGCGGCAATCCATTGGTCGCCGGCTGAACGCTCGCGCGCTCGATGAGTGCCGCCAATCCCAATGTCAGGTCGTCCTTCTCGGCGATTGCCCCGAGATACCGGAGCGCTCTGTCGCGTTGCTCTGGCTGGAGACCATTGATGACGGCCTCTTCCAGGTCGTGGATGGCATTGACGAGATATTCTTCCCTGCCGATCCCGCGGCGCATCTGAAGATCCCGAAAGGCGAGATAGATGAGGACGAAGGTGATGTAGATGAGCGCGACGGACGGCTGATAGAAATAGTTGTTGTCGCGCGTGATGAACTTGCCGATTTCGTCGATGAACGTTCCGAATCCGATTCCGCCGAGGAGTGCCGCCCAGAGCCGGGCTCGGTTGCCGAGGAATGAAAGGCAGACGAGCAGCGCCGCCGCCATCAACAGGCCTCCCCAAAGCATATGGGCGATGTGAAATCTCGCGCCGCCCAGACTTGGATAGCCGGTAATTCGGAGAATGAACCTGATCGCCAGCACAGCCGAGACGCCGCCCACGATGAAGAGATCCAGGTAGCGCGCGGCGCCGAGATCGCGGGGAAAGACGGAGTGCCGGGGCGTCCGATTGATCATCGTTTATCGGGTGGCGTGATACCGCCCCGGCGTTGTTGGGCGGTTGCTGGAAAAAACAACCGCGCCCCGCAAAGAAACCGGATCGCTACTGCTTCACTGGCACCATGATGTGCGCGTACGGCGTGCCCTTCCACATGACCCACGGAATGCCGCCGGCCGGGACGCCGGGAAGCGCTGCGAGCGACGCCGTGTTAGGCGTCGTTACCATGATGTGCGGACCAGCCACGACCCAATCCTTGGCGTCCGCGGCGGACTTGGCGAAAGGATCGGTGACGCTTGCACCACGGTCGCCCTGAAGCATGTATGCCACCCCGACTCCGGTAAGCTTCGGCGATTTCTTCTTGGTCATCCATGCGCCGGCCCACTTCTGGAATTCAGCATCGAGGCACATAGGGTCCTGACCCACGGCACCACTCGCTGCTGGCGTAGATGGATAACACACCCAGCCATTCGTGCCCGCGCGCAGCTGTGCGAACTTGCCTCCTTCAGTCGCGGGCCAGTCCATTATCGTCGCGGCCTGTGAGACCGAGTCGGGCGCGGCGCTCATGGCGTTCTGGATCTTTCCTTCCTCGGTGGTCGGCGCCGCGGAGGTAGTCGTCGGCGCCGCGGAGGTAGTCGTCGAGGCCGCGGAAGCAGTCGTTGAGGCTGCGGCCGCTGTACTATCGCTCGTGCGAGCCGCTTCCTTGCTAGTGCACGCGGCCACGCTCGCAAGTGACAGGACCAGGGCAATAGGCAGAGAGGTGCGCATGGTTCCTTCTGATTGGTGGGGGAGAAAAAAAGTAAGGCTACTCGCTGTCAGCCGCTAGCTAGGCGATCGGCGCTTACCGCCATCGCGCCAGCTTCAGCACGTCGTTCAGAACTCCGGCCGCGGTCACCGCGACTCCCGCCCCGGGGCCTGTGATCACGATCGGATTGGTGCGGTAGCGCGTCGTCGTGATCGCGAACTGATTGTCCGTGCCCGTGAGCATCGCAAAGGAGCTCGACAAATCAACCGCGACGAGACCGACGCGCACACTTTCCGCGGTGACGGTCGCGCGATACCGGAGTACGCGGCCACTCGCCTGCGCCTCCGCCACGCGATCGCGCCACACGGGATCAAGCTCCCCGATCCGCGCTAGAAATTCCGCGCCCGTGACGGTGCGCAGTCCGGCTGGCACAAGCGACTCCACCTCCACTTTGTCCAGCGTCCCCTCGTAGCCCAGCTGCTGCGCCAGGATGAGCGCCTTGCGCGCGACGTCCATCCCTGAGAGATCCTCGCGCGGATCGGGCTCCGTGTAGCCAAGCTCCATCGCCGCCCGCAGCGCGGTGGAAAAGGGTGTGCCGCGTCCGATCTCACCGAACAGATAACCCAATGTTCCGGACGGACAGCCTTCGATTGCCAGCACCTCGTCGCCCGATTCCTGGAGCTTGCTGATGGTGTCCAGCAGCGGGAGGCCGGCGCCGACCGTCGCTTCATGCAAGATGCGCCGCCCGTGCGCCGCCGCATGACGCGCGAGCCCGCGCGTGGCGTCACGCCGGTCAGCGAGTGGACGCTTGTTCGCCAGCACGAGATCCATTCCCGCCGCGATCCCTTCCTCGAGCTCCGCGGTTGTGTCGCTCGCGGTGAGGTCGACGAGAATCGGTCGCGACAGACTCAACTGCCGTATCGAGGCGAGCGCCTCGGATGCAGTCGCGCGCACACCCGAAGGGCCATCCGCCAACGGGATCCCTGACTCCTTACCACCAGAGAGCGCGTCGAGCCGCGATCCCGTGAGCCCATCCGCGTCGAATACGAACCCACTGCGATCGATCACGCCGACGACACGCACCCCGCCTCGCCCTGTCTCGCTATCCAGCTGTCGCGCGAGCTCGCGCCCGATACGACCGTAGCCGAGGATAACGACGTCGGCTCTCGCGGACAGCGTCGCCTCACCGGCACGGCGATGCGACCCGTTCGTGCGATCGACCACCTTCGATACGGCGCTCGACTGCTCCGCGAGCACGTCCCGCACGAGCGCGGAGACCTGCTCGCGTTCGAGCAGGAATCCGTCGTGTCCCCGCGGCGACGCGATCTCCCGATACTCTGCGCCCGCGGCCTCCGTCCAGCGCCTCACGTCGAGCGGGTCGTAGAGAAGATCACCCGGAATTCCGACCCCGATGATCTTCCCTTTCACCGGACGCAGTGCGCTTGCAACGCCGCCGCGGCCGCGACCAACGTCGTGGCTGTCCATCGCGCCGAGCAGCGTCAGATAAGTGTGCACGTCGAAGCGAGCGCGGAGCTTCTCGCCGTGCCGCGACAGGTAGCGCTCCACGGCGAAGCCCCCTGACTCGTGTACCTCGCGGCCGAACCGCTCGGCGAGCTCGCCCGCCGTGCGATAGGTCATCATTGCGATCATGCGCGCGATCTCGAGCCCTTCCTCGCCCGCCGCGGCGATCGCGCGCCGCTGTATGTGGCTCCACGCGATCGCGGACGCCGGATGCTCGGCCGGCGCAGCCAGCACGACGACGTTCCGCACGAGCGCGGGGTAGGTCGCCGCGAATTCCTGCGCCACCATCCCGCCCAGCGAGCCTCCGATCGCCAGCGCGACTGACGAAACGTGCATCGATTCCACTAGCTGTCCCACCAAGCGGGCCATGTCGCGCGTTGTAACGCTTGGAAAGGGTCGGCGCGCGGGATCGGCCGGCCCCGTCGTCCCGTAGCACGAGCCGAGCAGGTTGGTGCACAGCACGGCGTAGCGATTCGTATCGATCGCGTGGCCGGAGCCGACGACGTCGCGCCACCACTCGCCCACTGCATCGGCGGAGCCGGTGAGCGCGTGGAAGACGACGACCAGGTTGTCGCGCGCCTCGTTCAGCGATCCATCCAGAAAGTAGGCCTGCTCCACATGGCGCAGCACCTCGCCACTCTCCAACTCGAAGCGGTCGAGGAGCTGCACACAGCGGTGACGCGCCGGCTCACCCCTCCCCGTCACCGGAGCGTGTGCGCCACGCGTCGCCACGTCGGCATCGAGAAGGGTCGGGCCGGGCGTCACAGGCCGAGCGCCCCGCGCAGCGCGGCGTCGAGATCGTGCTGCAGGTCGGCGACGTCCTCGATCCCCACCGAAAGGCGGATCAGGTCGGCGGTGACCCCGGCCGCTTCGCGCTCGGCCGGCTCGAGCTGCTGGTGCGTCGTGCTCCACGGGTGGATGATCAGGCTCTTCGCATCGCCGACGTTGGCGACGAGCGAGAAGAGCTTCGACGCGGCGATCACCTTCTTCGCCGCCTCTTCGCCGCCGAGCACGCCGAAGGTCACCACGCCGCCGAAGCCGCCGGTCAGGTAGCGCGTCGCCTGGTCATGGGTCGGGTGGGAGGGAAGGCCCGGGTAGCTCACCCACCGCACGGCCGGATGGCCCTCGAGGAACCGCGCCAGGGCGAGGGCGTTCTCCGAGTGGCGCTGAATGCGAAGTTGCAGTGTCTCGAGGCCCTGGAGAAAGAGGAAGGAATTGAAGGGGGAGAGCGCCGCGCCGATGTCGCGCAGCAGGACGACGCGCAGGCGAATCGCGAAGGCGATGTTGGCGCCGTTGAAGTTCCCGAACACGCCGGAGAAGGAGAGCCCGTGATACGCCGGCTCGGGATCGACGTAGAAGTTGCGGAAGCGCGGTGACGCGGCGTAGTCGAAGCGGCCGCCGTCCACCACCACGCCGCCGATACTCGTGCCGTGACCGCCGATCCACTTCGTCGCCGAATGCAGTACGATGTCCGCGCCGTGCTCGATCGGTCGAGTGAGGAAGGGCGTCGCAAAGGTGTTGTCGACAACTAGCGGCACCCCCGCCGCATGCGCCACGTCGGCCACGGCGCGTAGGTCGGGCACGTCGAGCCCCGGATTGCCAATCGTCTCGACGTACACCGCCTTGGTCGTCTCGTCGATCGCGGCCGCGAACGCCGACGGGTCGTTCCCGTCCACGAAGCGCGTCGTAATACCGAGCCGCGCGAGGGTGTACTTGAGAAGGGTGAAGGTTCCGCCATAGAGCGAGGAGGAGGAGACGATGGAATCGCCCGCCTGCGCGAGATTGAGGAGCGCGAGCGTTTGCGCGGCTTGGCCGCTCGCCGTCGCGACCGCCGCCACCCCGCCCTCGAGATCGGCGATGCGCCGCTCGAAGGTGTCGGTGGTGGGGTTCATGATGCGTGTGTAGATATTCCCGAACTGCTGCAGACCGAACAGGCTCGCGGCGTGCTCCGGGCTGTCGAAGACGTAGCTCGTCGTGGCGTAGATGGGGACGGCGCGCGCGTTCGTCGCCGAGTCGGCTTTCTCCTGGCCAACGTGGACGGCGCGGGTGCCAAGGCCGGCGATGTGCTCCTGCTCGATCGTGGTGCTCATGTGTCGTGCTCCGGAACGAGTGGTACTACGGGGGGTGATGCCGACGGGGGGGGACAAAAAAAACCGGCCCTCTCGTGAGAGAGGGCCGGCGGCGTACAGAGAGTATCTCTGGTCAGCTCACGCGCTGGTGCACCATGCACGCACGCGCCGGTCCGTCTCTCCCGTTAGAGAGGCGCACATGCTAATGCGACACATCGAGTTGACCGCGAATGTTGTCATCGGATGGGGATATCTAGGGACAGCATGCGGATGTGTCAAGGCATGACGTTCGTAGGGCACGCAATCTCGGACGGATCCGAGATCATGTTCCTATAGTTGTCCGGCGAAACGTGGGTGCCGGCAGCCTCGAAGTACTTGTCCCAGAAATCCCGGATCGCCGCGCCCCTCTCAGTGGTGACATCTGCTCCCGCCACCACGACGCAGATCCCCTCGAGCCGGGGAATCCGCTTCTCGGCGGCGAGCTCCCGGATCCAGCGATTTCCGGGAATGTCCGCCTGATGCGTCATCATCACGTCGGGGGTTTCGTTCATCATGTCCGACAGCAGGAGCAGCGTCGTTCCGCGATTTCTCGAAGCCTTTGCATAATCCGCGGCTCGGCTGAGCGTGCCGAAAATGTCGGTCGACAGAATTCCCCTGGCGCGCGCCGAGTCGAACAGAATGGACGTCTGCATCCGTGCGATTTCCTTGAAATCCTCGAGACGTCGCTTCTCCGACGCCGTCGGTTGTCCCGATTTCCGGGGAGTGCGCGTGCTGTCTGACCATTGTCGCGCCGGCACACGTCCGCCCTGGTACACCTCGATGAGCGTCAGGTGATCGCCAGCCTGAAGGCGATCGATCACACCGTCCAGGAGCTTCTTCGATTCGTCGAGCTCGGTCCGGTTCCGGCTTCCGGAAATATCGATTCCCACGATGTAGGAATGTCCCTGGTTCGGAGGCTCGCTCCCTACAGCGTTGTCGCATCCTATAGCGACGACGGCGAGTGTTGAGGCGACAAGTATTGACTTCATGATTCTCTCGTCACTTCGATGGTTGCGTGCCGGACGGAATCGCATAAGCGGCGACCCGGGCGAATTCGACTTCCACCTGACCCAGCTGCTGAAGGAGTTGATCGAACTCGGTGGGCCTGCGCAGCTCCTCATCCTCATCGACGGCGGGAAACAGGATCGTGCTCGGCTGCGCAAACGCGATGACGTTCGCTGGATCGAGACCACGGATCCGGGCGTTTTCCCCGCGGAACTGGAGGATCACGCTTTGAAGCCGATCCTGTTTTCCCTGCCACTCGCGGAGCGGATGGGACTCCAGCAGGTGATTAATCCTGCCCGCCTCGGCGGCGGCCCCGCTCATGGAGATGCGCGCACCGCGTGCGTGGTTGAGCGCTTCACGCTCGAGAATCTGTAGCCTGGCACGCAGAGGTCGCAGCGCGGGATGTTCGCCTTGCCTGTCCGTGAGATCTTCTTTTTTGTAGACGAAGCCCAGTGTCATCGCCGCCAGGACGAGTCCGATATTCAGCAACACGATCGCATTGTTGATCCGCTGGATGGTTATGGCGTAGGCAGCGTCGTCGAGATGTTGTCGAAGCGTGCGATTCGCGTCCGTTACGCGTTGCGTCGTGGCCGCGGTTTTGGCTAGATCGGTGCCGGCTGCCTGTTGATCCAGCTGCGCCTGCGCGAGCGTCACGCTGTCCGAGTGCACGCGCGACTGCGCGGTCTCGGCGATCTGGGCACGCGAGAAATACAGGAACGACAGCACCGATATGATCCCGAGCAACCCGACGATGAAAACGAAGACGTGTTGCCGGCGGTGAGCGCGTATGGTTGTGGCCGCCATCGGTGATTCCTTCGCGCTGAAGGCGACGACCGATCGCGCCGAGGATCCGGTGGTTTTGCCGAGGAGGACGAGGATGACGACGGCGATGAGGGCGACGAGGAAAGCTTCGAAGTGGAGAAGGATGTCCTGGAGCAGCACCAATGGACCCGCGAGCCAGGTATGGCTTTCCGCGGCTTCGCCCAGCGTGGAGGCGAGTTGGACCAGCGTCGAATCCATCGGCAGCAACAGCCGGAACACGGGGAAGTTCGCGGTGAATTCCGCAACCGTCAGGATGGCGGCAAAAATCCAGAAGCCGAACGAGCTCTTGAAGATGCGATCGTACCCGACTCTCGAGGGATCAGACTCCTTGAATTGCTGGAAGGCCTCGATCTGTGATCGCGTGTTCTTTCGTTCGTTGGCTGTGGCTTCGAGGGCATTTGATTCTGCCCGCGATTCACCAATCAACCTGTTGAGAGCGGCGCTCCTGGACTGGATCTGGTCCTGCATCTTTGTTCGAACGCGCTTGCGCCATTGCCGGAACAGCTCGAGACACTTCATCCCGAGTACCTGCTCGGGCTCGAGGACTCCGGCGCGTTCGACATCGTGGCGTGGCAATCCCTTTTCCGCCCATTCCGCGGCGAGCAGCTTCGCTTCCTGCTCCAGCTGGGCGAGCTCGCGGTTGAACCAGTAGTCGGTCCTTCTCGTTATCGCATAGACCCCGTTCTCGTCGCCGTCGTCGATCGCGTCGGGATGGGGCTTCGCCCAAAAGGGATTCGGGAGGGACATGTACCTGTCCCAGAAGCGCGCCAATCCTCCGGCCCACTGGAAGCGGGGAGTGCGGGGGTAATCGCCGTTTAGGGAGAACGCAGAAGAATGGTCGGTTCCATTGCGACCAAAGCGACCACCTTTGACGACATCGTTAGAAGTCGGGGGGCTGAAAATATTGGCCATGGATTCTGTGCGACTAAGGGCTGACGATTTGGAGACCACAGCAGAGCTTCTGCATACAGCCTGCCGTCGTGTATACCCTCGGGATTGCCAAGGTTACCCAGTGTCTCGCGTCGGCAGGTCTTCACCCCTTTATTCGCGGTTTAACGCAGGTTTTTCGGCTGACAAGCGCTCAATTCGGGTGCACTTTTTCTCTACGTGTGGCCAGCGGTGCTAGTTTCTTACTTAACCAATCGGCTTTCACAGCCCCACGGAGACCAGGCAACATGGCAACCCCTTCTATAGTAGATAGGCTTTCAACAGTCAGTCGAACGGCCGCACTCGGTGGTCGCATTTCCTTCGTCGCGATGGTGATGATCCTCGGCGCATCATGTGGACGCACGGCTACGCCGAAAGCATGCCTCCAGTTCTCCGCTGATCTGATGCCAGATCTCACAGGGGGATTGATCAGAAAGGATTTCAGGATGGCGAATGCCTGGGCGGTCAAGTCGGATCAAATGATCGACTCCAGTGGCGTGAAGTTTCCCGCCTACTTCTTGTCGGCAGACATTATCGCACCCAGCGGTGAGGCGGCCGTTGGTACATGGGTTACCACCGAAATCACCAAGCCCGGACTGATTTACTCGGTTTCGCCTCAAGCCAAGAAATACAGCAGCTGGGCGCAGGTGGGGGATCCGTCGACGGCCGGGATTACGATGGAGACGGCGGGCGCCAAGGAGTCTGTCAGTTGTGTGTTGAATAATCGCGTAGGAGCGCCTAAGTAGATCCCTGGGACGGTACCTCGATTATTGCAGCGAGCTGCTTTCGGTGACTAGCAAGTTGTCAGCGTTGCTGGTTCAGTATTTTGATGACAGAGTAGTGCTCGGAGCGGTGAACGAGATAGAAGCGCTGGCGACCGGGCTTTCGGGAAAGATCTGGCAGAAGATCAGGTTGTTGGATACGGTACCCGCGGTCTAAGGCTTGTGCGACGCGCGATTCCGTTGAGGGCCGCGATAGGGCATTGACCCTTATGTCGAAGCGAGATCGGCGAATTGAGTAAGCCGTATCTCTGTCTCGCGGTATCTGGCAATCAGATCGAGATGACCGCCCGAAGCTTCTACGTATTCCCGTAGGGTGCTCAGGTACATGTCAGCCTGGTGCTCGAGCCGCGAAATGCTCGACTGGGTAGTCTTCAGCTTTTCCGCCATGTCTAGCTGCGAGAGCTCCCTGGCCTTTCTCAATTGCCCCAGACTCATCTCCATAAGCAGGGCCTGAGCGCGCTTGGCTGCGCGAGTCCGCTGTTCCACTGTCATCGTCCCGGCGACTAGATCACGAAACCTCTTTGCCATCGATCGATCCCTCCTCCATCAGTTCTTCCAGGTGAGTCGCGTAGAGTTTCTCCGCAAGCGGAACGTTGACTTCATACCAGCGATCGTCTCCCTTCTTTGTTCCGCCGATGAGGAGAATGGCCGTTCGCCGGGGATCAAACGCGTAGAGCACGCGATAGGGGCGCCCCTCATGTTGAATGCGCAATTCCCGAAGATGCGAATAGCGCGATCGGCGAATTCCGGACGAGTAAGGGTAATCGAGAGCTGGGCCCCTTTCTTCCAGGAGTGCTACATGCGCGGCTACAGACTCCCTTCCTGCACTATCGAGTTCGTTGATCCACCAAGTTTCGAACTCGTCCGTATACTCGACGTCCCAAGCCATGGACGCGAGTTATAGCACAAACGATATATAGCGCCGGTGCTATATTAACGCAAGTGGAAGCAATTTCTCCCCAGGTGCGGATCGAGCAATGTCAGCCACCATTTACAAGTATAACTATAGTAGCTATATTGTAGCGGACCCCCCCCCGGAGGTGTTCTTATGGTGCGGCGACAGACGCTGAAGAAGATCGGTGGCTCCGTAGCGACGGTTCTGCCCAAAAGCATGCTCGACCGCTTTCATTTGGAAGCGGGCGATGCCGTCAACGTCGTGGAGACCAACGAAGGTCTGCTGATAACGCCCTTCGACCCCGACTTCGCCGAGGCGATGGCCACGTATGCGCGTGGCGCGAAGAAGTTTCGGAACGCCCTTCGGCAGCTCTCGCGCTGACCCGTGCCTCGGCGAAAGGCCACGCCACGCTGGCTCACACGCCAGATACTCGAGGCGATTCACGACGCTCAGTTGCGTGAGCACGGTGGCGCGCCAGGCATCCGGGACGAAGGGCTCCTGGAATCGGCCCTCGCGCGAGCGCAACACAAATTCGCGTATACCGTGGGCGTGGACCTCGCGACATTGGCCGCTGCCTACGCATTTGGTCTCGCCAGGAATCATGGATTCGTTGACGGAAACAAGCGGGCGGCATTCATGGGAGCGTACGTGTTTCTTGGCTTGAACGGGCAGGA
>Ga0208850_1000097_pt1 | contig 31605 bp, 29 predicted proteins | sample NGESurshal092012_5_FD_184475 | JGI IMG/M metagenome (GOLD analysis project Ga0208850, IMG submission 184475) | Arctic peat soil microbial communities from Barrow, Alaska - NGEE Surface sample 210-2 shallow-092012 (SPAdes) | ecosystem: Environmental > Terrestrial > Soil > Wetlands > Peat ... | reverse complement strand
TCTCGTCAGCGATGTTGAACGCGGCGAACAGGTTGGTCACACCGCGGCGGACATAGTCGTGGGTGCGCCGCTCTGGCATCCCGGGCATCATCGGCAGCAAGGGACTGGTACGAGGCAGCGCTTGAACCTGGCTACTCGTCCACGCACAGCACCACCGCACTCTCGGGGGGATCCAGGTAGAGGCCTCCGACGTCGTAGACCTTCTCCACGAACAGTGGGTCCTTGGACAACTTGAACCCGTCGACCCGGTGCGGCTTGAGCTCGAAAGCCTTCCAGATCCGCCCGATCGTCGTCTTGGACAACCCCGAACGCCTGGCCATCGAGGCCCGAGACCAGTGCGTGGCATTGCGTGGCGTCTCCTCCAGCGTGGCGACCACGACCGCCTCCACCGCCTCGACGCTGATCGTGGCCGGCCGCCCGGGCCGGGGCTCGTCCAGCAGCCCGTCCAGGCGCTCGGCCACGAACCGGCTTCGCCACTTACCCACCGTCGCAACCGCGCAGTTCAGCTGTGCTGCAACGCTCTTGTTGTCCGTGCCCTTCGCGCAGGCGAGCACGATCTTGGAACGCAGCGCCAAGGCCTGGGAGGACTTTGCCCGGCGCGACCACCGCACCAGCTGCTCACCCTCCTGCTCGGTCAGGGTCAGCTCGGTCTTGGGTCGCCCAGTTCTCGCCATACCAACAGTCTACGATTTATGGCATGAATTAACGGTGCGCCACACTAGTTGGACGCCATGCTGGGCATTCATCTATCGAGCTCAGATCTGGTGCCGCGGTTTTGGTCATTAGCAGGGACTGTCTGCTGGCGATATGGAACCTGTCTGACTTACGTGCAGGTGCTCGAATCTGCTGTTCCTGAGCCTGATGGAAGAGGTGATGTAATCACGGTTGACCTACAGGGTGTGAGATGGTGCACGCTCGGTTTCCGTGACTAGTAACCGGGACTGCGAAGATCGCCGGGACGGCGCGGGCGCACCCGAGGTCCCCCGGCAGGGATGGGTCTACCTGGGCAGTGAGTCGAGCGGGTCTGCCGGGATAAGACGACGGCGCAGGGCGGCGTCTCGCTGAAGTCGGATGGTGTCGCGTCGGCGACGATCGGCGATGACCGCAGAGAGCACGAGCTCGGGGTGGATGCCCGCCGGGGGCTGTGGAGCCAGATAGGCGACCACCTCGTCGTGCAGTTCGACGCCGAGGGTCGCACGCGACTGGGGGCTCAGCAGCGGCGCGCGCATGAGGAACTGCCGGACGGCCATTGCCAGGCCGTCAGGCAGTCGCGCGATGTCTGCACCGTCCGCCCAGTCAGCTAGGGCGGGGGGCATCATCGGCGGCGCTGGCAAGGTCAGGTGGACCCGTTCTCGCACCACATAGGTGCCGGCTGCATGGTCGCCCACCCGTTTGCCCTTGCTGCTCATCAACCCACTGACCAGGGCGGGCACCCCGAACAGAACCCAGATCTCCACGAATCCGACGAGCGTGCGGGTCAGGGCATGGCGAAACCCGATTGGCCCGGCATCGTCGCGGACGGTCCGCAACCCGGTGGCGAACTTGCCCACCGAACGGCCGCGGGTCAGGGTCTCCAGCACCGTCGGGAGGACGACGAAGACCAGGACCAGGAGGACGGTCTCCGCGGCGCCGATGATGGCGTCGTCGGCACCTTGGGTCACCAGCGGAACGATGAGCAGTCCGATCACCAGGGCCAGAACCGTCGTCAACACGTCCAGGATGCCGGAGAGGGCGCGCATGGCGATGCCAGCCGCGGGTAGTTCCAGTGCGACGGCCTCGCCAGTGACGAGGTCGTCGACACCGACACCCACTGTGCTGCTGCTCATGCTGTGTTGCTGTTCATGCCTGTACTGCCCTCCATGACAGGTTCAGCGTAGCGGGCCAGCCCTGCGGCCGGGGGTGGCCGCGAATACAGTGTGGACGTGGATCTGGACGCTTTTGTTGCAGCGCACCAGGGCGAGTGGAGCCGCCTTGAGTATCTGGCACGCCACGGATCGCCCAGCGGCGCCGAGGCCGACGAGATCCTTGACCTCTATCAACGTGTGGCCACGCACCTGTCGGTAGTGCGTTCCTCGGCTCCGGACCCCAGCTTGGTGACATATCTGTCGTCGCTGCTTGCGCGAGCCCGGGCGCGTTTTGCCGGAACGAGATCGGTGGCGTGGGCGGATCTCGGCGGCTTCTTCACGGACACCTTTCCCGCGGCGTTGTACCGGACCCGGCAATGGTGGATCGTCACCGCCGTTGTCAACGTCGGGGTGTCGCTGGTCATTGGGTGGTGGTTCCTGTCGCACCCGCAGTTCGAGTCGTCGCTGATGTCCCCCTCCGAGATCAACAAGCTGGTCAACACCGATTTCGAGCACTACTACAGCGAGTTCGCGGCGTCGCATTTCGCGGCACTGGTCTGGACGCACAATGCCTGGCTGACTGCCATCTGTATTGCGCTGGGTGTCTTCGGCGTTCCGGTGGTCTACCTGCTTTTCCAGAACGCTCTCAACCTGGGGGTCATCGGCGCGATCATGATTAACCACGACAAAGGCGCCCTCTTCTTCGGCCTGATCCTGCCGCATGGGCTGCTGGAGCTCACGGCAGTCTTCGTAGCCGGCGCGACCGGACTGCGGTTGTTCTGGGCCTGGATCGAACCTGGCCCGAGAACTCGATCGCGGGCACTCGCCGAAGAAGGTCGCTCCGCCATGGCGGTGGCTCTCGGGCTCGTGGTCGTGCTGGCCGTCTCAGGTGTCGTCGAGGCGTTCGTGACGCCCTCGCCGTTGCCCACGTGGGCCAGGATCAGCCTCGGCATGCTCGTCGAGGTGGCCTTCCTCACATACGTTTTCACGGTCGGTCGCTGGGCCTGTCAACGCGGGGCGACCGGAGATGTATCGGCACACGACGCCGGCGACATGGCGCCCGTCGCCTGAGTCCGGCGGTCACACCCGGGGACGGCGGGCTGATCCAGTTGCCGGCTACAACAAGCCCCGGCTCTTGAGCAGCAGGTAGTGATCGGTCAAGGCCATCGAAAGGTGCTCGGGCTCGGCATCGATCACGTGGACCCCGAGGTGTTCCAGGACCTCCGCGGTGCGTTCGCGCAGGCCGATGGTGCGCTCGGCGGCCGCCGCGTCGTACACCCGGGAAGTGCTGCTGACGTCGGCGGCCATCGCATTGAGGGCCGGATCGGCGACCGAGGCCAGGATCACCCGGTGACGACGGGTCAGGGCCGCGAGAGTCGGCAACAGGCTCTCCTCGATGGCTGCAGGCTCGAGGGGAGTCAGCAGCACGACCAGTGATCGGCGCCGGCTCAGGTCTGCGATTGCCCCCGTCATCAGAGACCAGTCCGCCTCGAGCAGGGCGGGCTCCAACGGGGCCATCGCCGTGACGAGGTCGCTCAAGAGGGTCTTGCGACTTGAGCCGCTCAGGCGAGCGCGCACCTGTCGGTCGCCGGCAATGAAGTCCACCCGGTCACCCGCACGGGAGGCCAACGCCGCCAACAGCAGCGAGGCGTCCATCGCCGCGTCCAGCCTGGGCATGTCACCGACCCGTCCGGCCGAGGTTCGTGACGTGTCCAGGACAAGGATCAGACGCCGATCGCGCTCGGGCTGCCAGGTGCGTACGACGACTGCGCCGCGGCGAGCCGTCGCCCGCCAGTCGATGCTTCGCACGTCGTCACCGATCACGTAGTCGCGCAGGGAGTCGAACTCCGTGCCGGCACCACGAACGCGAACCGCCGAACGACCGTCGAGCTGGCGCAGGACGGCCAGCCGGCTGGGCAGGTGCTTGCGGGAGGTGAACGGCGGCAGTGCCCGGATGACCCCCTCGACCCCGAAGGAGCGCTGTCGGGCGGCCAGCCCGAGTGGTCCGACGCTTCGCACGGTTACCCGGTCGGCACGCCGGTCGCCGCGCCGGGTCGGAGTCAAAGAGGTCTGCAGTACAACCCGCTCACCGCCACCGACAGTGACCGCATGCCGGTCGCGCGCCGCTCCCGCGGAAGGTTGCCAGGCGTCGCGAACGGCGCCACGCAGACGTCGCCGCGCCGGGTTGGTCAGTCGCAGCGTCGTGGAGCCGCTCACCCCGAGTCGGACCTGGTGGACGACGTCGCGGCTGATGACGAGCTTGCGGGGGCTCAGCGCCAGCAGCAGGTCGAGCGCGATGGCGCACAAGGTGACGAGCCACCAGATCCGGACGGTGGTCATGGTCGGCTGGAGCACGACGGCGACCAGCCCCAGTAGCAAGAGCGCTGGCGCGCGTCCTGTCAGCGCCACCTGGGCCACCCCCTGGAGCTGAGGCGCAGGGGGTCGATGGGTGCCGCCTGGCAGAGTCGGGTAATCCGGATGGCTGTGTGCATGGCAGGGTTCAGCGGGGGACCGGCACCGAGGACAGGGCGCTGGCCAGCACCGAGCCGACACTGACGCCCTCCAGCTCAGCCTCCGGGCGCAGTGCGAGACGATGAGCCAGGGTTGCGTGGGCGAGCGCCTTGACATCGTCGGGGGTTACGAAGTCCCGGCTGCTCAACCAGGCCCAGACCCGGCTGGTCGCCATCAGTGCTGTGGCTCCGCGTGGGCTGGCGCCCAGGGACAGCGACGGAGACTGACGGGTGGCTCGGGCGATATCGACGATGTATCCGGTGACCTCCGGCGAGACGGTCACCGTCCGAACTGCCGCCACCGCCGCATCGAGGTCGCGCGGCCCGGCGACCGCGCGCAGGCCGGCTTCAGCCAGGTTGCGCGGGTCGAAGCCGGCGGCGTGCCGGTGAACCACGCGGATCTCGTCCTCGCGTGGAGGCAGGGGGAGCTCGACCTTGAGCAGGAACCGGTCCAGCTGTGCTTCGGGCAGAGGGTAGGTGCCTTCGTACTCGACCGGGTTCTGGGTCGCGGCGACCATGAAGGGCCACGGCAGGGGCCTTGGCGCGCCGTCAACTGAGACCTGACGCTCTTCCATGGACTCCAAGAGTGCGGACTGCGTCTTGGGCGGCGTCCGGTTGATCTCGTCGGCCAGCAGCAGGTTGGTGAACACCGGCCCCTGGCGGAAGGAGAACTCTGCGCTGTGCGGGTCGTAGATCAAGGAGCCGGTGAGGTCGCCAGGCATCAGGTCGGGGGTGAACTGCACTCGCTTGGTCTCGATGTCCAGTGAGGCCGCCACGGCGCGCACGAGCAGGGTCTTGGCCACCCCCGGCACCCCTTCGAGCAGGATGTGGCCACGGCACAGCAGCGTGATGATGATGCCGGACACGGCGGCGTCTTGCCCCACGACCGCTTTGGCGACCTCCTGGCGTACGGCGAGCAGCGCGGCGCGCGCTTGCTCCGAGGAACGGGCGTGCTCTGAGGAAGGACGATCCTGGGTTGGCTGGCTGACGTCAGTCATATGCCGTGTACTTCTTTCTCGAGTGCCAAGAGGCTGTTGGCTAGTTGCAGGAGGGACGAGTCGTCATGGACCGCGGGGGAGTCCAGGAGATGCAGCACGTCAAGGTGGTCGCGGCCGCTGACCGCGGCAGAGGCAGCAGCCACGCTGCCGACCGCAGACGAGGCGGACAGGCCCAGGGATGAGGCAAGGCGCTTTCGCGTCGCCTGCTGCAGAACGGCCAGGGCCCGGGTGCGGTCGCGGGACTTGCGGTACATCCGTCCGCGGCTCTCGGTCGTCTCCACCGCCCGGACGATGACCGGCAGCGGTTCGGTGACCAGACGTCCAAGCCGGCGTCCCCGCCAGAGGCACAGCAGGACCACGGCGGAGGTCCCCAGTGCCAGGCCGGGCTCGAACCACGCCGGCGTGATGGACCGTGAGGTGCTGTCGCCTGCTGCGATGTCGGCCATGGAGGGGACGTACCAGACCAGGCGGTTGGTATGCCCGAACAGATGCAGGGCGATCGCGGCGTTGTCGGAGTCGAGGATGTTCCCGTTGGAGATCAGGCCTTCGTCTCCGAGCAGGATCACTGGCGGTCGCCCCGCGGCAGCAGGCAGGCTGACCATCGCGCCGCCCCCGTCGATCTTGTCGGGGAAGCAGGTCGTGGCGGCCGAGCCGCCGGCGGTCGGGACGTACGCCAGATCTGCGTGGGCAAGCCGGAAGTCCTCGCCCACATCCGTGCCCGCGCAGCCGGCTCTCACGTCGCTCTGATCCGCGAGGTGGGGGTGGACCGGCAGGCCCATTCCCCCGGTGACCTCCGGGTCGGGATCGAGCAGGACCAGGCTGGCGGCCGGCGCAGCGTGGGTCAGCGCCGTATGCGCTGTCCGCCCCGACAGTTTGTTCGTGCCGGTGATCGCAACAGTCGTGGCGCCGTCGACCCTCTGGTCGAGCAGCTCGCGTTGGCTACGAACCACGATCACCGTGACGCCGTGGTCGCTCAGCACGCGGGCCAGGCCCCGGGCTCCGGAGTAGCCGGGGTTTGCCGGGTCGAGGTCACCGGTGTTGCCTTGCGAGCCCCGGGTCAGCACCGTCACTGCCAGGGCGCTCGCCATCAGCACCAGTACCACGACAGAAGGTGTGAGCCATCGGTGACGCCTGCGGGTCAGGGGTTTTGGGTCAGCCTCAGCTGTGGTCGTCATACCGGCAGTTCCTTGAGCGACGACGCCATCAGCACCGGGCGGGAGGTGACCAGCTCCGCGTCCAGCTCCCCGATCTGGCCGGCTTGGTACGCGCTCGCCCGACGATGTCCGTAACGCACGGAATCGAACAGGTCGGCAGCCTGCGCGAGCCGGTCTGCGTGGTCAGGGAAAGGGGCCGCCAACGCCAGGCTGACCTCGTGGGCGGTGCGGCCGGGGGCGTCGTTGAGCACCCTGCGAGCGCTCATATCCTTGGCGATGGCTCGGAATCCGTCCAGAACGGCGTCGTCGTAGCGTCCATCGCGCACAGCCTGGGCAGCCAGATCGCGGTAGTGGCGGGGGGTGATCGTCACGTCGTCCAGCACTGCCCCCTCCGAAGCAGCAACCCCCGGCTCGCGCCTCAACCTGGGCAGGACCCAGACGAGCAGAGCGATCACCACCAGAGCAATCAACACCGTGATGAGCGGAGAGAGCCCGGCCAGGTGGCGGGCGCCGTCCAGGAGATTGCGCACGTGGTCGACGATCCACCGGATCGCCGAGTCCAGCCAGGGGCTCTGGTAGTCGGGGCCACGCAGCTCCTGCCTCAGCCAGCTCCGCGCCTGCGGAGGGGTGGGGCTCAGGCCGCGAACAAGTGACCAGCTCGCCAATGTCATGACATGTCGTTCAGAGCGGCGGTGCCGGGTTTGACAGTGACTCGCGGATGAGGACGACATCGAGCGCCTCCAGGCGCATCCGTCGGTCTATGTAGAGCAGGCCGGTGACTGCCGCCACGAAGGGTGTGGTGATCGCCCCCGTGAGCAGTGCCGACAGGTGCGAGACGAACGTGACGATCATCTGCCCGAACTCGCTGTTCTGTCCTGACAGTGCGGTGATGGTCAGGTTGATGAACGAGAATGGCAGACCGAGAATCCCTCCGGCGATCGCGGCGAGGAGTCCGGCCAGCAGCGTGATGCCCAGGATGCGCCAGAATGCTGAGCCCTTGGTGAGGGCGAAAGAGCGTCGGAGCCCGGCCAGCACCCCGTGGCCCTCGAGAACGATCGCGGGTGCGGCCATCGAGATCTTCGTGGAGAAGAACAGGCTGAAGGCGATAAGTCCAAGGGTGCCGAGCAACAGCAAGATCATTCCTGCGACGAGGTTGTTGTTGACCAGAAGCAGCACCCCGGGTCCGATCAGCAACGTCGTGGACAGCACGGTGACCAGCAAGGCCAGAATCATCACCCCGAACAAAGCCGGCACTCGGCCTCGGGTGGTTCGCCACGTCTGTTCGATACCCGGCTTGCGGCCAAGGACCGCCTGGCCCACGACGTGGATGAGCAGCCCGCTGAGGATGGCGGTCGCGAACGTGGTGGACAGATTCTGCAGTAGCACCGCAGGGAGCCCGACGAAAGCCTCGGCGCCTGTTCCGTACCTGCTCAGCGACGTGGCGCTCAGATGGGTAGCCCCCACTGCCAGCGCGGCAGACGGGATGAGGAACACTGCCAGCACGATCGCCGACAGCCCGACCATCGACTTCGGGTTGAAGCGAATGGCCTTGACCGCACCGTCCAGGATGTCACCGAGCTGAAGTGGCCGAAGTGGCAGGATGCCCGGTTTGTGTGCCGTCAGCATCGGGGTCTGCGGGCGTGACATGGCGCTGGCAGCCGAGGGAGCGGAAGTGGGCCGGTCGGCAGATACTTCGCGGTCCTGCGGTCCAGGGGCCGGGAAATCTCCGGTCGCAGTCATTTGCTCTCCCTGATCAGTCGGGTATCGCCCCAGCATGTCCCAGACTGGCCGCCGCTGTCGTGGGCTGACAGGACCGGACGTCCACAGCCTGCAGCAGAGACGGTACAGGCCAGCAGAGAGGTTCCAGCAGAGAGGTTCCAGCAGAGAGGTTGCGGGCCAGGGATCTTGACCAGCTGGTTTGCCAGCGGCGGGCTTGTGGGTGCGACGGCATTCCATTCGGTGAAGTCCAGAAGGCCCAGCTGGCCTTTGGGACCTTTGACGTGCCTCAGGTGCGCCTGGTCGTCGGCCGAGCCGTAGATCTTGGTCGCGTTGGTCTGGGTCGTCATACCCCAGGCGGGGACCGAGTTGACCTCGGTGTTCTTGACGGTGGTGTCCAACGCGCCCGATGTGGATATGTCTTTCGCGAAGATCTGGTCCCGGAGCTTGCCGACCGTGAGGTTGCCTATCTTGGCTGCGGATCCGGGCGGGAACTTGATGTACTTGCCTGTGGCCAGCTTGGCTATCGCCGCGTTGCCGCTCGTGGTCCAGTCCGCAGTGCCGGCCTTGAGATAGGTACCGCCGCCGGTGGTGAGGTTCTCGATGGCACCGGCGCCCTCGTTGACTAGTGCCCTGGGGTTCTTGCCCGCGCGGTCGCCGGCGATGTCAATCTGGACCTTTCATCGCCGCAGTGGGTGGCGCCGCTGGTGATGGCGCCATCGATGCGGACGCTTTTGGCTGTCGGGCTGCTCATATGCAACTGCTGGAACAGCGATGTGGCCGAGCTGCCCGCCCTGCTGTTTGCTGTGGTGCTCGATGTGCACGCGCCCAGACCGAGTGCGACGGCCACGGCAAGGGCGAGATATGACGTGTGTCGGCCTCTGGCGAAACTCATCACGTGATACATCCAGGCAGTGGTTCGCCGGGCCTGGGGCCAGGCGAGATGCGCGACTTATGCGCGTTGTCAGGCAATCCCCGCGAGCATCTCGGTCGTCGGCGCGGGTGCTAGCGGCTCTTGGGGTGCCAGACGGTCTTGGTCTCCAGGTAGGCCTTTATCCGGGTCAGGTCCGGTGTGCGCGACCAGTCCGGTTCAACCGCGTCCGCGCCGTCGACGTCTGGGCGCAGGACGCGCTTGAGGTTCTCGGCGCTCGCACGTTCCAGCTCTGCCCACACCAGGTCATCGGCGCCGGCGGCGCCTGCCAGGTCTATGGCGTTGACGTCCTGGTGGGCCGCCAGCCATGGCGCGACCTCGGCGGTACGTCCGGTGATCACGTTGATGACGCCCGCAGGCACGTCGGAGTTCGCCAGGACTTCCGAGAGCGTCACAGCCGGCAGTGGTCGCTGTTCGCTGGTCAGCGCCACTGCCGTGTTGCCGCTGACGACGATCGGAGCCAGGACAGAGACAAGGCCCAGCAGCGAAGAACGTTGCGGCGCCAGGACGGCGACCACTCCGGTGGGCTCGGGCACGGAGATGTTGAAGTAGGGCCCGGCGACCGGGTTGACCCCGCCCAGCACCTGGGCGATCTTGTCCGACCATCCGGCATACCACACCCACCGGTCGATGGCCTGAGATACGACGTTGTCCGCGCGTGCTGGGGTGAGCCCCTCGGCCGCCACGACCTCGGTGGCGAACTGGGCACGCCGGCCCTCCATCAGCTCAGCCACGCGATAGAGCACCTGACCGCGGTTGTATGCCGTGGTCGCGGACCATTTCTCGAACGCACCTCGGGCGGCCACGACGGCGTCCCGGGCGTCCTTGCGAGAGCCCATGGCGGCGTTCGCCAGGAACGTGCCGCGGCTGTCGCTGATCTCGTAGGTGCGGCCCGACTCGCTGCGCGGGAACGTCCCACCGATGTAGAGCTTGTAGGTCTTGCGCACCTTGATGCGTTGATCTTTGACAGCACTGTTTTCGGTTGCCCCGTGTCGGGCCGCGGTGGGGCTCATCGGGTCGCTTCCGTCGTGACGTAGGCCTCGAGGCCATGGCGGCCACCCTCACGGCCGTAGCCGGACTCCTTGTAACCGCCGAACGGAGAGGTCGGGTCGAAGCGGTTGAACGTGTTGGCCCAGACCACGCCTGCTCGAAGCTGGTCAGCCATCCACAGGATGCGGGAGCCCTTCTCGGTCCAGATCCCTGCCGAGAGCCCGTATGGCGTGTTGTTCGCCTTGGCGACGGCCTCCTGCGGAGTACGAAAGGTCAGTACCGACAACACCGGCCCGAAGATCTCATCCTGGGCGATCCGGTGCGACTGGGAGACATCAGTGAAAACGGTTGGGGCAAACCAGAACCCGCGCTCAGGAAGGACACAGGGCGCGCTCCAGCGGGTGGCGCCCTCGGCCTCTCCTATCTGGGCCAGATCGCGGATCCGGGCGAGCTGGGCCGCGGAGTTGATGGCGCCTACGTCCGTGTTCTTGTCCAGCGGGTCACCGACCCGCAGAGTCTGCAGGCGGCGCTTGAGCCGCATGATCACGTCATCGGCCACGTTCTCCTGCACGAGCAGACGTGAGCCGGCGCAGCAGACATGGCCCTGGTTGAAGAAGATCCCGTTGACGATCCCCTCGACCGCCTCGTCGATGGCTGCGTCGTCGAAGACAATGTTGGCGGCCTTGCCGCCGAGCTCGAGGGTGGCCCGTTTGCGCGTGCCGGCGATGGAGCCGGCGATGGCCTTGCCCACCAGTGTCGATCCGGTGAAGGCGATCTTGTCGACCCCGGGGTGCTCAACCAGGTGGCGTCCTGTCTGACCTGCCCCGGTGAGGATGTTGACCACCCCCCCCGGCAGGTCGGCCTGTTGGCAGACCTCGGCGAACAGCAGCGCGGTCAGCGGTGTGGTTTCTGCGGGCTTGAGAACGACGGTGTTTCCAGCAGCCAGGGCGGGTGCGATCTTCCACGACAGCATGAGCAGCGGGAAGTTCCAGGGGATGACCTGGCCCACGACGCCGAGAGGTTTTGGGGGCCGCCCGCTGCCGCCCGAAAGCCCGGCGTGCTCGAGCTTGTCCGCCCAGCCCGCGTGGTAGAAGAAGTGAGCCGCGGCCAGGGGGATGTCGACGTCGCGCGACTCCCTGATCGGTTTGCCGTTGTCCAGGGACTCCAAGACGGCAAACTCCCGTGCGCGCTCCTGCAGGATGCGTGCGATGCGAAAGAGATACTTGCCGCGCTCAGCGCCGGGCAGACGACCCCACGACCCGTCGAAGGCCGTACGGGCAGCCCGCACCGCCGCCTCGACGTCGGCCTCGCCCGCCTCGGTGACCTCGGCCAGGACCTCCTCGGAGGATGGGCTGATGGTCTTGAACATCGACCCGTCGACGGACTCGACGAACTCACCGCCGATGAACAGCCCGTATGACGGACGAATGGTGACGACGGCGCGTGACTCGGGCGCTGGTGCGTACTCGAACTTAGCCATGGTCTGCCTCTGCTCTCAGCTCAGTCGATCGTCACGTAGTCGGCACCGGAGTAGTGGCCAGTGGCCAGCTTCTGCCGTTGCAGGAGAAGGTCATTGAGCAGGCTGGAGGCTCCGAAGCGGAACCAGGCGGGGTCGATCCAGTCCTCACCGGCGACCTCATTGACCATGACCAGGTACTTCATGGCGTCCTTGGTGGTCCTGATGCCCCCAGCGGGCTTCACCCCGATCTGGGTGCCGGTGAGCACGCGCCAGTCGCGGACGGCCTCGAGCATGATCAGTGTTACGGGCAGTGTGGCGGCCGGCGATACCTTTCCCGTCGACGTCTTGATGAAGTTCGCGCCTGCCAGCATGGCCAGCCACGAGGCGCGGCGTACGTTGTCATATGTCACCAGCTCGCCGGTCTCAAAGATGACCTTCAAGTGTGCTGGATCGCCGCGGGTCGCCTCCTTGGCGCAGACCTCCTTGATGGCCGCGATCTCGTCGAACACCTGGAGGTACCTGCCGGACAGGAACGCCCCACGGTCGATGACCATGTCGATCTCGTGCGCACCAGCCCGCAGTGCGTCTCGGGTGTCGGTGAGCTTGACCGCCATCGTGGCGCGACCGGAAGGGAAGGCTGAGGTCACGGCCGCAACGTGAATGTTGCTGCCCTTGAGCGCGTCCACAGCCGCCGGGACCATGTCCGCGTAGATGCAGACTGCGGCGACCTGGGGCGTCGTCGGGTCACCGGGGTCGGGGGCCTTCGCCTTGGCACACAGCGAATGCACCTTGCGTTCGGTATCGGCTCCCTCCAGCGTCGTCAGGTCGATCATGCTGATCGCTGTGTCGATGGCCCAGGCCTTGGCTGTGGTTTTGATGGAGCGGGTACCCAACCCGGCCGCACGCGCATCTGCGCCGACACGGTCGACCCCTGGCAGTCCGTGCAGCCACCTCGTCAGCGAGGCATTGGTCAGTGCACCCACTCCCAGCAGTCCGCGCGCACTGGCAGTAGCCGTGGTTGAACTCACTGCCGGAGTCTATCGGCCCGTGCTCAACCGATGTGGTGTGGTGGATCGCAGCGATCGGTCACGTCCAGACGGCAACAGTGCAAGGATATTCTGAGTGGCTACCAAGACCTCGACGGCGCAGCACGTGTTCCGCCAGCGCTCCTCCGTGGGGCTGGCGGCCGTGTGCGGCGTCACTGGCCTGCTCCTGCTCCTGTCCCTGGCCCGGAACTGGGCCAGCTACCCACGGCCGTTGTTCGCTGCCTGGGTGATCTTCGGGCTGGCTGTGGCGTGGTCGGTATTCGTGCGGCCCGTGGTTCTGCTCGATGTCGGGGGCGTGACTTTTCGCAACGTGGTGCGGGACGTTTTCATCCCGTGGCCCCGGTTGACCGATGCCACGTCCCGCTGGAACCTCAAAGTATTCGCGGGGCATAAGGGCTACACCGCCTGGGCCATCTCCTCCGAGGTTGAACGGCCGAAGGGTGCCTCGGGAGGGATGTTCCGAATGCCCATTCCCGGACGGTTGCACGGGGTGGCCAGTGCGGACGCCAAACCGTCCACGAATGCCCCGAAGGCCACGGCCCAGACAGTGACACGGTTGATCAAGGTGGCCAAACAGGAGTATGACGAAGCTGTTGCGCAGGGAGAGCTCCGGGCGGAGCCTGAAGCCGTGGTGCAGGTCACCTGGGTGCCGCTGGTCATGGCCGTTCTGCTGCTGCCCGCCCTCGTCGTGGTCGCGCTGTCTCTGGGTTGATCGGTTCTGACCGCTTCAGGGCTGGGTCGTCAGCGCGTGCATCGACGCGCCAACCCGGGCCAACCGGCCCGCAGCCTGCGTGCGGGCGGCAACCAGACCAGATGATTGCTCGACCGCGACGATTGCCTCGAGATAGACCTTGAGCTTGGGCTCCGTCCCACTGGGCCGCACGACCACCCGGCTTTCGTCCTCGAGGAAGTAGCGCAGAGCGTCCGTTGGTGGCAGCTGTTCCGAACCCTGTGCCAGATCGTCGATCCGGGTGACCGGGACGCCGCCCAGGTCGGTCGGTGGCATCTTCCGGAGCCGGGACATCAGGGTGTCCGTAAGGCTCAGGTGCTCGACTCGGACGGCAAAGGAATCGGTGGCGTGGACCCTGTGCGTGACCGCGAGGTTGTCCAGGACGTCGAGCAGTGAACGACCCCGTGCCCGAAGACCCGCTGCCATCTCGGCCAACATCAGTGCTGCACTGATGCCGTCCTTGTCGCGGACATGGTCGGGGTCGACGCAGTACCCGATGGCCTCTTCGTAGCCATAGCGCAGCTTGGCCACCCGCGAGATCCACTTGAACCCGGTCAGCGTCTCTTCGTGCCTTATCCCGGCGTCAGCAGCCATGGCCGCGAGCAGCCGGGAGGACACGATCGAGTTGGCGAACACGGCGTCGCTACTGACTCCGCGCGACAGGATATGGGCCCCGAGTAATGAGCCGACTTCGTCGCCATGCAGCATCCGCCATCCCGCCGGGTTGTCGGTAGTGGCGGTGGCCGGGTCGGGGACGGCGACCGCACACCTGTCGGCATCCGGGTCGTTGGCCAGGACGATGTCGGGATGTACCCGGGCCGCCAGCGCGAGGGCAGCGTCGATCGCACCGGGCTCCTCGGGGTTGGGGTAGGTCACCGTCGGGAACTCGGGGTCCGGTTCCGACTGACTGGGCACCACGATGGGGGCGCTGAAACCGGCACGCGCGAAGGCAGCGACCACGACGTCACTGCCAACTCCGTGCAGAGCGGTGTGGACGACGCTCAACCTGCGCGGGCTGTCGGGGGCGACGACCGCCGTAGTGGCAACGAGAAAGGCCTCGAGCACGTCGTCGTTCAGGGTGGTCCAACCGGAGACTGCCCGAGGAACGTCAGCGACGAGGTCGACCTGCGCGATGTGCGCGGCAATCTGGGCATCGGATGGCGGCACGATCTGGATGCCGTCGCCGAGATAGACCTTGTAGCCGTTGTCCTGGGCAGGGTTATGGCTTGCCGTCACCATGACGCCGGCGCTCGCCCCCAGGTGTCGGATAGCGAAGGCCAGCACCGGAGTTGGCAGGGGGCGCGGCAGCACCATCGCGTGCCCGCCGGCGGCGACGACCACCGCAGCCGTGTCACGGGCGAAGACGTCCGAGTTGTGTCTGGCGTCGAATCCGATGACCACAAGGGGGTCCGGTGAGGACTCCCGCAGGAATGCCGACAGCCCAGCGGCTGCACGGATCACGATGGACCGGTTCATCCGGTTGGGGCCGGCCCCCATGGTTCCCCTAAGACCGGCGGTACCGAACTCGAGCATGCCGCCGAACCGGTCAGCCAGGTCGGCGCCGGCTTGCGCGTCCCCCGATGCCGCAGCCTTCAGTAGGTCGCCCAGCTCGGCGCGAGTGACCTCGTCCGGATCGTCGTCGTGCCAGGAGGTGGCCCGCTCGATCAGGTCCTGCGGGGCGTCATACTCCGGTGAGCCTGCGGCGGTTCTGCCCGCGGTCATCACGGACGATCGATCCGCTCGACGACGGCGGCCAGCAGTCGCCCGCAACGCTCGGCTGCAGCCCGGCCTGTCGCGAGAACGTCGTCGTGCGACAGCGGGTGGTCGCCGATACCGGCCGCAAGGTTGGTGACCAGTGAGATCCCCAGGACTTCCAGGCCGCACTGGCGGGCGGCGATGGCTTCAAGCGTCGTCGACATCCCGACCAGGTCGCCGCCCAGGATCTTCGCCATCTGGACCTCCGCGGGCGTCTCGTAGTGAGGTCCGCGGAACTGCACATACACGCCCTCGTCGAGGCTGGGATCGACGTCATGGGCAAGCTCGCGAAGTCGTGTCGAGTACAGATCCGTCAGATCCACGAAGTCGGCACCCTCGATGGGTGAGGCTGCCGTGAGATTGAGATGGTCCCGGATCAGGACGGGTGTCCCGGGCGTCCACGCCGGGTTGAGGCCGCCGCAGCCGTTGGTCAACACGATCGTGCCGCATCCGGTGGCCGCAGCAGTCCGTACGGCGTGAACCACAGAGCGGATGCCGCGGCCCTCGTAGTAGTGGGTGCGGGTGCCAAAGACGAGTGCCCGGCGCTCGGAACCTGCGATCGCCACCGATCTTATGACGCCCGCGTGACCGGCCACCGCGGCCTTGGCGAAGCCCGGAACGTCGGCATTGTCAATCGTGGCGAGCGTTTGCCCGATCAGGTCGGCGGTCCGTCCCCAACCCGACCCCAACACCAGCGCGACGTCGTGACGCGAGGTCCCGGTGCGCCGTGCGATGACCTCGGCTGCGGCCGTGGCCACCGCGAAGGGGTCCACGGAGGGATCTCGCAGATCCAGGGACTGTGTGCTCGAGTAGGTCACGCGCGCAGCCTAGCTCCGCGGGATCCCACCGCACCCTGCTTGCTGTCAACCAAGCGCACCGGATCGCTGCGAACGGGGCCCGGGAGCAGTTAGCGCCCGGCAATGGCGGTCACCCCGGGTGGCCCAGGTCGGCAGACAGCGCGTTGGCCGCGTCCACGACCGCTCTCCTTGGAGGGATACCGGTCGCCGCCGACTCCTCGCGCGACCCAGGACGAGTATGGCGTCAAGACGCTTTCGGACTGTGCGGCGCTCGCCAGGAAGAACCCGGCTGCTGCTTCGATGTGCGTCGAGAGCGAGTCCCAGAGTCGGGACGATGGTTTCCCAGGTGTGGAAAAGGCCTACGCATTCAACCTCCCAAACACATCTGAGTACCTGCTGGACACCGCCGTGGTCCACACCGAGCTGAGCTGGGGTGGCACCTGCAACTTCGGCGAGGTGTACGACCGATGGCCGGGTCGCGTCGCTGAAATTCCAGGTGGTCCAGGACGACAAGAAGTTCTTCCCGATCCACAGCCCGGCGCTCTCCGTCCGAAACGATGTGGCGAAAAGTACCGGGGCCTTGAGGCGCTGTTCAAGCCGATCTGCGACAACCTCACCGCCGAGACACTCCTGGCCCTGAACAAAGAGGTCAGTGTCGATGGGAAGAAGCCCCGCGCGGTGGCAGAGGAGTGGATGCGCTCCGAGGGCTTCGTCAACTAGGGCGCACTTTCGCCTCGGGCGAGCGTCACCAGGGCGGGGTAACCTTCGGGTTGTCCTGCCCTGCGTCGTTGGCCGCACCGAGTCAGGCCGCCCGCCGGACCTCACAGCCAGCGCTATCTGCGACCCGCGACATTCTCGTGGTTGCTGGGGCGTTGACATGTCGTCTGCGAGGATCGACTCGATTTGGTCCCAACCCAGCCCGGTCGCCGCCCGAAGATTGGTGAGAAGTGATCTGTGCATACTCCCGATCACCTCGGTTGGTGACCGCTGTGGCCGTGTTCGTTCTGCTGAGCTCCTGCTCCGGCCAGGCTCCGGGGGCGTCGACCAGATCGTCGCGCCCAGGTCCCTCCACCCCCACCTCGTCGGCTTTGCCAACATCTTCCATGTCGGCAGGCACGGGCAACGTCTATGCCGGCGCCGGCGCAGGGAAGCTGTCAGTGACTGCCAGGCGAGCCAGAAGCCTGATCTACGTCCCGAATAACACCACGGACACGGTGCAGGTGATCGACCCCAAGACCCTCAGGGTGATCGCGACGTATGCCACGGGTCGCGAACCCCAGCACGTTGTGCCGAGCTGGGACCTGAAGACGTTGTGGGTCAATGACGACCTCGGCAACGACATGGTGCCGATCAACCCCGTTACGGGTCGACCGGGCACACGGGTCCGGGTGGAAGATCCCTACAACCTGTACTTCACTCCCGACGGTGCGCATGCCCTGGTGATGGCCGAGCGGATGCATCGTATCGACGTCCACAACCCCCAGACGATGGCACTAGAGCGCTCACTGCCGGTGCCCTGTGACGGTCTCAACCACGCTGACTACTCCGCAGACCTGTCCTTCTTCGTGGCCAGCTGCGAGTTCAGCGGCAAGCTTCTCGTGATCGACCGCAACGCAACCAGGCTCATCAGCATTATCAATCTCAACAACATGAAGACTCCCGGCGCCACGAGCGCTGGTGAGGCGATGCGCATGGGTGGGCCCAAGAGCGGTCTGACGCGGGGGGCCTCCGCGATGCCCCAGGACGTGCGACTCACCCCCGACGGCACCCGATTCCTGGTGGCCGACATGTTGCGCAACGGGATCTGGGTCATCAGTGCGAGCACCCGGAAGGTCGAGCGGTTCATCCGCACCGGTAATGGTGCCCACGGCATCTATCCGGACCGCGATGGACGGCGCATCTTCGTCAGTAACCGGGATGAGGGCTCCGTCTCGGTCCTGGACGCCTCTTCGCTGGCCATCACCGCGACCTGGAAGATCCCCGGCGGGGGGTCGCCCGACATGGGTGGGGTCACCGCGGACGGCTCGCAGCTGTGGCTCTCCGGTCGCTACAACAGCGAGGTGTATGTCTTTGACACGGGCACGGGCGCTCTGATCAGGCGAATCAGAGTCAATGCGGGTCCGCACGGTCTCTTGGTATGGCCGCAGCCGGGCTCGTTCTCCCTCGGGCATACGGGCAACATGCGATAGGACCAGTCGGGTAGGCCGGCTGCGCTTCTAAGCCGTCAGGGCGTCAGTCAGGGGCTGCCGGGCTCCCATTGGCGTCGGCCGCGACGCCCGAGTCGGCTGCGATGGCCAGGGCGGGGTTGGGCCGTGGGACGAGCGTGATCCTGTCTCCGGGGTTGAACGTGGCCACCGCGTCATTGTCGATCTGCGCCATGACGGTCTCACCGGATTCGGTCACTGCATACAGACTCCCCGTGGAGCCCAGGAAGCTTGCCGAGACAACCGTGGCGCGACCGGCCGGATCGGGTGTGACTGCAATGGATTCGGGACGGACCAGCACCAGCGCGTCCCCACGCTGCACTGACCCCGGCAGCAGGGGAACCGAGGTCCCGAGAAGGATGGCCCGCTCGCCCTCGACGGTGGCCCGCAGACGGTTCGTGAGACCGACGAAGTCGGCCACGAACGGCGTCGCGGGCCTGGCGTAGAGGGCGTGTGGTGATGCCAGCTGTTCAAGGTTGCCGGCCCTCATGACGCCCACCCGGTCGGCAACAGCCAGGGCTTCCTCCTGGTCGTGGGTGACGAACAACGTTGTGGTGCCGACCTCGAGCTGGATACGGCGGATCTCATCCCGGAGCTGCGCCCGCACCTTGGCATCCAGAGCTGACAGCGGCTCATCGAGCAACAGGACCTGTGGCTCGATGGCCAGCGCGCGGGCCAGGGCGACCCGTTGTTGCTGCCCTCCGGAGAGCTGGTGGGCATAGCGGTCGGCGTGGTCCGAGAGCTCCACGAGGTCCAGCATCTCGGAAGCGCGCGCACGGCGGCGGGCGGACGGGATACGGCGGAGCTGGAGCCCGAACTCGACGTTCTGGCGCGCAGTCATGTGAGGGAACAGGCTGTAGGCCTGGAACACCATCCCCATGTCACGTGCGCTGGTCGGGACGGACGTGATGTCCTTGCCCCCGACCTCGACGCGTCCGGAGTCTGCATCCTCCAGCCCGGCCAACACGCGAAGGGCCGTGGTCTTGCCGCAGCCGGAGGGGCCCAGGAGTGCTACGAACTCGCCGGGCGCGATGTCCAGAGTGAACCCATCCAGAGCACGAATGGGGCCGTAGGAGCGGCACAGGTTGACCAGGGAGACGGCCACTCCGTGGCCCGGTTCGCTGCGGCCCACGCCGTCGGAAACCCGCATCTGGGTGGGGGACATCAGCTCTCCTCGGGTCGGGGCGAGCGACGACGGGCGCCGACGAAGGACATGGCAAAGAGCACAATGAAGGCAAGAACCAATGCCGCCAGCGCGGCGGCGATCGCGATCGAGGCGTCGCGCTTGCCGAGCAGGTTGATGGCCACCTGCAGGTTGTCGCGGCTGAACAGCGAGGCAATGGTGAACTCGCCGAGAACAAGGGCGACGGACAGGAAGGACGCCGAGAGTACTGCGGTCCGAACGTTGGGCAAGATGACGCGCCACATGACCGTCGGCCACCCCGCGCCAAGGGATCGGGCTGCCTCGGCCAGTGTCTTCACGTCGATCGCGCTCAGGCCTGCGTCCAGTGCACGGTAGGCATAGGGCAGGACGAGCACGACGTAGGCGAAGGCCAGCCACAGCGAGGACTCGCCCAGGAAGTACGCCACCCAGGCATAGACAGGGGCGAGGCCGACAACCAGCACGATGGCAGGGATGGTCAGCGGCAGAAGGCAGATGAACTCCACCGTGCGGCGCATCCCCGGCAGCCGCAGCCGGACCCAGGTCATCGTGGGGACCAGCATGACGAGCATGATCGCCACCGTGAGCAGGGTCAGCCCGGCAGAGGCCAGGATGCCCGTCTTCAGCTCGGGGTAGTCCGCATCGATGACATTGACGTCGAACAGTGTGGCCCAGGTGTCCAGTGTCCGGCCGCCGCCGGGGGCGCGGGTGGTGAACTCGACCATGCTCACGATCGGGAGGGCGAAGAAGAGGCCGATCACCGTGACGACAACCCATCGGAAGATGGACTGACGGCGTCGGCGGGTTGCGCGCAGGCTCATCGGCCGAGCCACTTGCTCGTGCGCCGATCGAGAACGACGTAGCTGGTCATGACGACGGCGACGATGGCGACCATGCCCAGCGCCATGGCCTTGCCGATGTTCTCCTGACCCAGGATCACCTCGGAGCTGAGCGTGCCGCCGATCTGCAGGGGGATGATGGGGGAGCCCTGCGAGATGAGGGCCGCAGCCGTCGCGTAGGCGCTGAAGGCGTTGGTGAACAGCAGCAGCATGGCTCCGATGAAGGAGGGCGCCAGGATCGGTCCGGCGACGTGTCGCCAGTAGTGCCAGGTGCTGCCGCCCAGGGACTCCGCTGCCTCGCGCCACTGGGGTCTCAACCCCTCGACGGCCGGCAAGAACACGATGAGCATCAACGGGATCTGGAAGTACATGTAGACCAGCATCAGGCCCTTGTCCCAGTCGTAGAGCCAGGTGGTGCTTGCCAGGTCGATGCCGGACTTCTGGAGCCAGAGGGTCAAGAATCCCTGGGAGCTGAAGGTGGCGATGAACGCGAACGCCAGCGTCACCCCGCCGAACTGTGCAAGGACGCCGCACACTGAGGTGACCAGCCGCCGCACGAGGCCGCCTTCGCGGGCGGTCGACACGGCATACGCCAGGAGCGCCCCGAAGACGGCACCCATAACCGCCGTGACCGCCGAAAGGACGACCGAGTGGACGAAGGCCGACACGATCTGCGGTTGAGCCAGCGCCGACAGGTTTCCCAGGGTTGGACGGCTCTTGCCATCCAGAAATGCGCCGACCACGACGATCAGGGTCGGTGTCACCAAGAAGATCGCCGTGTACGCGAAGAAGGGCAGGACGCCGAGCAGGGCGCCCATCGGCTTGCGGCCGATGGACGCCCTTATGCTCGCTCGCTCAGCCAATGGCCTTGGCCCAGTTGGCAGTCAGATAGGCGTTGGCCTTGTCGTTCTGCTCTTTGGTCAGGAACACCGGTGTGCCGACGACCTTGGGCAGTGCGGCGTAGGCGGCCTTGTCGATCGTCCCCGCCGCAACCATCGCCGCTTCGCGCACCGGTCGTGCGGCGCCCTTGAGCCACAGGTTCTGGCCCTCGTCGGAGTAGAGGTACTCCTCCCACAGACGGGCAGCGGCCGGGTGAGGAGCGGCCTTGTTGATCGCCTGCACGTAGTAGCCGCCGACAATCGCCCCGGCTGGGACCACAGTCTTCCAGCTCATCTTGCCCGTGAGCTTCTTGCCCTGCGCGACGTTCAGATAGTCCCAGTCGAAGACGACCGGCGTCTGGCCCGACGCGATCGTGGCAGGTGTGGGGTCAACCGGCAGGAAGTTGCCGGCAGTCTTGAGTGCCTTGAAGAAGTCGACGCCCTTGCTGATGTCGGCAGTTCCGCCTTGGCTCAGCGCCGCCATGACGACACCGCTGAACGCGGAGCCTGCCTTGGTCGGGTCACCGTTGAGGGCGACCTTGCCCTTGTAGGCCGGTTTCAGCAGGTCCGCGACCGTCTTCGGCGCCGGAACCTTGCCTGCGTCGTAGCCGATGCTCATGTAGCCGCCGTAGTCACTGACACTGAGGCCGTTCGGGTCCTTGAGCAGTGCGGGAACGTCGTTGAACGTGGCCACCTTGTAGGGAGCGAACATGGTCGTGTTGGCGTTGGCCACCGTAGCGCCGAGGTCGAACACGTCAGGTGCCTTGGACTGACCCTTGAGATTCTTGGCCGCGGTGATCTCGTCGGCGCTGGAGGCGTCCGGTTGCGCGCTGTCGACCTGGAGACCGTACTTGGCCTGGAAGCCCTTGATGACTGCGCCGTAGTTGGCCCAGTCCGGAGGAAGCGCAATGACGTTGAGCGTTCCTTCCTTCTTGGCTGCGTCGACCAGCGCGGCCATCCCGCCGAGGTCCGTGGCCGACGTCGCGGAGGCGGCCTTGACGCCTCCGGTGCTGGCGCTGCCGGAGGTCTTGGTGGGCGGGGAACAGGCGGTGATACCGATCAGGGTGGCTGCAGCAATCGCCGCGACACCACTTCGTCGAACCGTTCGTTTCTTCACTTCAGACCTCCGGGTTGGGGTAGGGCGCGCCCGCGCAGGCTAATGCTGAGATGCTAGCGCTGAGGGGCCCCTATGCGGGAATCACACAATGTCGCGCGTCGATGAACGGCAGGTGGCGGCGAGGTAACCGTTCGTCGCGCGACCAATCGCCGGCGGCACGTCGGCGACTGGGTGGTTGGATGGGTCTCGTGAGAGAACGCAAAACGTCAGTCGTCATCCTCGGCGGTGGCCCCGGTGGATATGAGGCTGCCCTGGTCGCCGCGCATCTCGGAGCGTCTGTCACGGTTGTCGACCGCGACGGCCTTGGTGGCGCCGCTGTCCTCACGGACTGTGTCCCTAGCAAGACCCTGATCTCGACCTCGAACTCGCTGTCACGCATCGAGGTCGCCGGTGGGCTGGGAGTTCGCTTCGACGGCGAGGAGACTGGCCACGAGGCCGCGGCGGATCTGGTCGCTGTCAACGAGCGCATCCTCGAGCTCGCCGCCGCCCAGAGCCGCGACATCGAGGAGCGACTCCTGATGGTCGGCGTGCGAGTGTGTAAGGGGGTCGGGCGGCTGGTTTCACCCGCGAGGGTGTCGATGGACCTCGTGGCCGGGACCACCGAGGATCTGAACGCGGACGTCGTGCTGGTGGCGACCGGGGCAACCCCTCGAGTCATGGACTCAGCCTTGCCCGACGGGGATCGGATCCTGACGTGGCAGCAGCTCTACGCGCTCTCCGAGGTCCCGAAGCGCCTCATTGTGGTTGGTTCGGGAGTGACCGGCGCAGAGTTTGCGGACGCCTATCTCGGTCTGGGAAGCGAAGTCGTCCTGGTCTCTTCGCGTGATCGGGTGCTCCCTGGTGAGGACGCCGACGCTGCCACCGTCATCGAGAACGTCTTCCGACGGCGAGGCATGCAGGTGATGGACCGCTCGCGTGCGGCGGGCGCCAAGCGCGTCGGCGATGGCGTGGTCGTCACGCTGGAGGATGGTCGTGAGATAGCCGGCTCACATGTCCTGCTTGCAGTGGGCTCGATCCCGCAGACCCGGGACATGGGACTGGCACAGGCGGGCGTCGCACTCACGGACTCCGGGCATATCCGCGTCGACCGGGTCTCGCGCACGTCGGTCAGAAGCGTGTATGCGGCTGGAGACTGCACCGGTGTGCTCCCACTCGCGTCCGTGGCCGCCATGCAGGGTCGTATCGCGATGTCGCACGCATTGGGGGACACTGTGGCTCCCCTTCACCTTCGAGGCGTTAGCGCCAACATCTTCACCGACCCCGAGATTGCGACTGTCGGGTACTCCCAGAAGGACATCGATGAGGGTCGTATCGCCGCGCGAGCGGTCATGCTGCCGCTCTCGACCAACCCCCGGGCCAAGATGCAGAACGCGCAGGACGGGTTCGTCAAGCTCTTCGCTGCCACCGGCAGCCACTCGATCGTCGGCGGTGTCGTGGTTGCGCCGCACGCCTCCGAGCTGATCTTCCCGATCGCCCTGGCGGTTCAGAATCGGCTCACGGTGGATCAGATGGCCAACACGATCACCGTCTATCCGTCACTGTCAGGCTCGATCGCCGAGGCGGCCCGGCGCCTGCACTCCAGCGACTGAGGCCGCGGGAGACAGTAGCCCGCAGTCACGTTCGTGACTGCGGGCAGACAGTCCCTGACAAAAACCTTCATCTCCCCGACTCGGCCTGGACCAACCCGCCACTACCAGTTCAATCAGCCGCTTCACTCCCACTGGATCAACGAATACCCGTTGCTCGATCATCGGGTCGAGGATCCGGATCGTCGAGTCGTCTTCGTCGCCCTCCAGGGTAGTCGCGTCCGTACCCAGGCGGGGCGGCTAATCATCGAGTCGGCGGATGATGCCGAGGCGCTGGACGTGCCCACGGGGCAGGTCTCGAGGATTGTGTGCTTTGGCTCGGTCGGGGTCAGTGCCGGGGTGCGCGCATGGGCTATGTCAAACAACGTCGACGTTGTCTTTGCGCCTCGACGCGGCTCTTATCTTGGGCAGCTCGTGGGCGGCTCCCGACCCGAGTGGACAGGCTCCGGACCCAACTCGCCGTCGCGGCAACTCCTCAGCGCGTGCGATCTCCGCGGCGATCGTCGACGCGAAGGTGCGTTGGCCGCCGCGCTGCGAAATGGCAACGACAACATGGCGCCGGGCGGCCAGGGGTGGTGGCAGAGCTACCGGAGCCGGCTGGAGCACGTGGCGTGGGAGGTCGACCAGAACTGAGTCATCCCGCTGCCGCCTCAGCAGACGACGTTCATCCGTTCAACCCCTGCGGAGCAAGCGTTGGCCCTCACCAGGTCTCGTACTGCCGGCAGGTGGAGTAGGTGACAATGCCTGGGTGATTAGCGCGGCCTCGGCTATCTGCGCGAGCCTGTTGGCGCGCGCAGACTCGGCTGGGGTGAACGGCTCGTCGGGGCGGGAGAAGACGAACAGGCCGGTCCACGGCGATGGGATCCTCAGGGTTGTCCCGTCGTCGACTTCCAGGTCGGAGCAACGGTGGGTTAGCCGCAGATGATCGGGGACGACCCGGGCGTTCAGCATCTCGGCGACCGCCAGAGGCAACTCCTCAGGGTTGACGGCGACCCGGGCTGCGAGGGTGAGCGCTTTGGTCTGGCCGTCAACCAGGGCCAGCACTGTCGTCTGCCATACGTGGATGTCCACGCCACCACCGCGCTGGATGGCGCGAAACAGGTCCTCCTCGCGGAGGTGCTCAGCCGCCCCCACCACGATCGCGTCCCGGGCGCCATCCACCGGCGGGTAAACCTGAAGATCCAAGATGGTGGCGCGCAGCGCGGCCATCTCGTGGGTGATCGCCTCCAGGGACCCAGGCTCGTCGTCGAGCGTGACACGAATCCGCCAAAGTGACTCGGCCTCGTGGAGCCGTTCTCGGGCGTGCACGGCGGGCGCGTGCAGCCACCGCGTCAGCAGGCGCATCGCGGACGGCTCGACAACCCAGATCACCAAGACGGTCGTGGTGATGGCCAGGACGGTCACGGTCAGCGGATAGGACGTGTGGAAGTGGATGACCAGGGCGTGCAGGAACAGCTCGATCGGAAAGACAGCGGTCAGCTTGGCAAGGGTCAGACGCAGCTTGCGCGGATGGGGAAGCCGGCCGCACACCTCGCATGCCAACCCGGATGTGCCAGCGTCCGGCGCGGTTTGGGCTATCCCTGAAGCCTGTCCCATCATTGTTGCGCGATGGTTTCAGACGGATGAAAACGTCGAGTCCACGGACGCTCGGTGTACGCGTCACGCTCGACGCTGATGCGCGCACGCTGAACGTCGAGGAGTCGGCTCTACGTTCCGTAGCCGACGCGGACGCACGAGCTCCTCCGCAAGCCCCTGCCGTGCATTCGCGCCCCAGTCGATGTCACGACCCAAGCCGGTGTTCGCGGTTTGTCGGACTTACGTAAGGCGGTTTCAGTCCTTGATCTCTGCGATCACGACGCCGTTGGTCACAGTCAGGCCCACCGTGGCCGTCAGACCGGTGATGGTGCCGGCCTTGTGGGCGTTGATGGGTTGTTCCATCTTCATCGCCTCCAGGACCACTACGAGCTCGCCGATCTCGACGACCTGGCCTTCCTCGACCGCGATCTTGACGATTGTTCCCTGCATAGGTGTGGTCAGGGCGTCGCTCGAGGAAGCGGCTCCGGCCTTGCCGCCCCCGGACCGTCTGGGAGCCTTCTTCTTCATGGCGCCACCGCCACCACCGAACTTCAGTCCACCGGGCAAAATCACCTCGAGGCGCTTACCACCGACCTCGACGACCACGCTCTGGCGCTCGCCGGCCTGTTCGGGAGCACTCGCGATGACTCTGCCGTACGGCGCGATGTTGTTGACGAACTCTGTCTCGATCCAGCGGGTGTGCACCGTGAATGGCTGGGCGGGGTTCTTGGGCGCGAAGGCCTCGTCGGCGACGACCGCCTGGTGGAACGGCAGAGCCGTGGGCATGCCTTCGATGACGAACTCGGCCAACGCCCTACGTGCGCGAGCCAGCGCCTGGGTGCGGTCCTTGCCGGTGACGATCAGCTTGGCCAGCATCGAGTCGAACGCTCCGCCGATGACGTCACCCGATTCGACACCGGAGTCCAGCCGCACGCCCGGACCGGACGGCGGACGGAAACTGGTGACAACACCAGGCGCGGGCATGAAGTTGCGGCCGGCGTCTTCGCCGTTTATCCGGAATTCGATCGAGTGAGCGTGGGGGGCGGGGTCTGTATAGCCGAGCGCTTCACCGCTGGCGATGCGGAACTGCTCGCGGACCAGGTCGATGCCGGTGACCTCCTCGCTGACGGGGTGCTCCACCTGCAGTCGGGTGTTGACCTCCAGGAAGGAGATGACGCCATCCTGGCCGACGAGGAACTCGCAGGTGCCGGCACCTCGGTACTTGGCCTCCTTCAGGATGGCCTTGGAAGCGCGGACCATCTCGGCGTTCTGCTGACGGGACAGGAACGGCGCGGGCGCCTCTTCTACCAGCTTCTGGTGGCGCCGTTGGAGTGAGCAGTCGCGGGTTGAGACGACGACCACGTTGCCGTGGTTGTCGGCCAGGCACTGGGTCTCGACGTGGCGAGGCTTGTCCAGGTAGCGCTCGACGAAGCACTCGCCACGACCAAAGGCAGAAATGGCCTCGCGAGTGGCGGAGTCGAACAGCTCGGGGATCTGCTGGATGGTGCGCGCGACCTTCATCCCGCGGCCACCACCGCCGAAGACCGCTTTGATGGCAACCGGAAGACCGTGTTTCTTGGCGAACGCCACGATCTCGTCGCTGCTCTCGACCGGGTCGGAGGTGCCTGGCACCAGTGGCGCGTTCGCCCGGGCTGCGATGTGGCGGGCCTTGACCTTGTCGCCCAGCGAGTCGATCGCTTCCGGGGAGGGCCCGATCCAGATCAGCCCGGCGTCGATGACCGCCTGGGCGAAGGAGGCGTTCTCGGCCAGGAAGCCATACCCGGGATGGACCGCGTCAGCGCCGGACCTGACTGCGACATCGAGCAGTTTCTGCTGCACCAGGTACGAGTCACCTGGAGTCGTACCGCCAAGGGCATAAGCCTCGTCCGCGACCTTGACGTGCAAGGCGTCTCGGTCCGGATCGGCATAGACGGCAACGGAGACAATCCCGCTGTCCTTGCATGCACGAGCGATCCGGACGGCGATCTCGCCTCGGTTAGCTATCAATACCTTGCGGATGGGCGCCATTGGCGGAGCCTAGCCTGTGACGGGGGCTACACGGAGGTGACCTATGCCACGACGTGACCTATGCCACCTCCGGCACGCCGTGGTCGATCCAACCATGCGAACACGCAACCAGAGCCGGACATGAGCAGCGGGGGCCTCCTGGCCCCCACTGCGGGCGCAGGTTAGATGTGCAACCCGTGCTGCCTCCTCGACGGCTCCGATGTCCGGGACCGCTCCGACCGCCGTTGCCAGAGCGAGTAGAACAGGCCCACGACGGCAAGGACCAGGAGAATCCCGAGAGTCACCAAGGCGACGGTCTGCCACACCGGCGTTTCGGCGGCGGTCGTTGAGGGTGGTGGGATTACTGTCCCCCCGCTGCCGCCCACCGGATCGGGCGGAACCTGGGCGTAGGCGGCTGTGGCTGCGACGAGGAACCACGTGGCGCAGCCGGTGAGAATGGCGATAAGGCGACGTACGTAACGCATGTCGCACCTCCTTGGGCTGGGGCCCGGCGTGACCAGCGCCCTGGGCAACCTCACACCGTCGGTCTTTGTCTCATCGAGGGTCGGTAACTACCAGAGCAGTCCCTGGGTCGGCCCACTGCTGAGCCAGATGTGGGTCAAGTAGGCACGCCTGGTTGCTGGCCCAGCTGGCCCAGATCACTCTGGCAGCGACGCTCGAACTCGTCCAGCTCGTTCAGTGCGTCCTCGATGTCACGGCGGCGTCGCTCGAGGTCTCCGCGCCGGTCGTGGATCTGGTCCAGCACATAGCGGAGCTGGCTTGCCTGGCCCGTGGGCTCGTCGTACAGGTCGATGATCGTGCGGATCTCCTCGAGGGGAAATCCGAGCCGCTTGCCGCGCAGAATCAGATTGAGACGGGTCCGGTCGCGGCGGTGGTAGATACGCGCCGTCCCGCGACGCTCGGGGGAGATGAGGTTGAGCTCCTCGTAGTGGCGAACAGTGCGGTGAGTGATGGCGAACTCCTCGGCGACCTCCGCGATCGTCCAGGTTCTCGCGTCGGCTGTTGTACCCATGTCGGCCGCTGTTCCACCGTTGTTCGCCGAACCGGTCCTTGTCATGTCCGTCAGGATGCTTTACGTTTACGTTTACGTCAACGTCAAGCAGGTTGTTGAAGCACATGTCAAACACGCTCCCCGTTCCTCGGCCAACGAAGGGCCCACCAACTCATGTTCGAGCTCAGTAAGGATCACGAAGACTTCCGCGCCGTCGTGCGCGAGTTCGCCGAGACGGAGGTGGCTCCCCACATCGCAACCTGGGACCGCGAGGATCACTTCCCGGTCGACCTGGTTCCCAAGATGGGGGACCTCGGGTTGTTCGGCCTCGTGGTCCCGGAGGAGTTCGGGGGTGCCGACGGCGACTTCACGAGTCTTTGCGTGGCCATCGAGGAGCTTGGCCGGGTCGACCAGTCCACCGGTATCACGCTGTCGGCCGGTGTCGGACTGGGTATTAACCCGATCCTTACCTACGGCTCCCAGGAGCAGAAGGAGCGCTGGCTGCCTGATCTGGTCGCCGGTCGTGCGCTCGCAGCCTTTGGCCTGACCGAGTCCGAGGCCGGCTCCGACGCCGGTGCCACTCGCACCAGGGCCCGCCTCGATGGCGACGAATGGGTCGTCAGCGGTTCCAAGGCATTCATCACCAACAGTGGCACCGACATCACCTCCGTCGTGACGGTCACGGCGCGTACCGGCGAGAACCCGGACGGCTCGGGCCAGATCAGTGCGATCCTGATCCCCTCCGGCACCACTGGTTTCGTTGTCGAGCCGCCGTACCACAAGCTGGGCTGGCATTCGTCCGACACCCACGGCCTGTCCTTCGAGGCATGCCGCGTGCCGGCTGAGAACATGCTCGGCGCGCAGGGCGCCGGCTTCAAACAGTTCCTCAAGACGCTTGATGACGGGCGCATCGCGATCAGCGCCCTCGCCGTCGGTCTGGCCCAAGCCTGCCTCGAGGCTTCTACCGAGTACGCCAAAACACGCATCGCGTTTGGCCGACCCATCGGAGTCAACCAGGGGGTCTCGTTCCAGATCGCCGACCTGGCCGTGATGGTCGAGGCGGCCCGCATGCTGACCTACAAGGCTGCCTGGCTCAAGGACGAGCTCCACGCCGGACGTCGCTCGGTCAAAGACGTCAAGCAGGCCGCCGCAGTGGCAAAGCTCTACTCGACCGAGGCAGCCGTCACCGCCACCCGCATCGCCACGCAGATCTTCGGCGGCAACGGTTTCATGGAGGAGTACCCCGTGGCCCGCTTCTACCGAGATGCCAAGATCCTCGAGATCGGCGAGGGTACAAGTGAGGTTCAGCGTATGGTCATCGCGCGAGGCCTTGGTCTGCCCAGCGTCTGACCCTTCTATGGCTCCATTCTCAGGAGATGTCGCTATGACGGACGTCCAATCCCAGCCGCAGTTGTCCTTTGCCGGCCCCACCGAGGGCGGCGATCCGCGGGTCGCAGACGTGCGTAGGCGTCTGAATGCCGCTCATGCGGCTTCGGCGGAGCCACCCCAGAAGGCCGCGGCAAAGCTGACATCGCAGAACAAGCTGTACGTGCGCCAGCGCATCTCGTTGCTCTTCGACGAAGGTTCCTTCGTCGAAGACGGGCGCTACGCCAACGCGATGTCGCCGGGGTTGCCCGCCGACGGTGTCGTCACGGGACGAGGGACGGTGGAGGGTCGGCCTGCGATCGTGGTGGCCAACGACCCGACGGTCAAGGCCGGATCCTGGGGTGCGCGCACCGTCGAGAAGATCATTCGCGCCACGGAGATGGCGTTGCGCGAAGAGCTGCCCATCTTCTGGTTCATCGACTCTGCCGGCGCGCGCATCACCGACCAGGTCGATCTCTTCCCGGGCCGTCGCGGCGCTGGACGGATCTTCCACAACCAGGTCGCGCTCTCTGGCAAGGTCCCGCAGATCTGCTGCCTCTTCGGCCCGTCAGCGGCGGGTGGCGCATACATCCCGGCCTTCACCGACATCGTGATCATGGTCGACGGCAACGCGTCCATGTACCTCGGCAGCCCCCGTATGGCCGAGATGGTGGTGGGCGAGAAGGTCTCCCTGGAGGACATGGGGGGCGCGCGAATGCACTGCACCGTGTCCGGCTGTGGTGACCTGCTCGCATCCGACGACGCCGATGCGATCGACCTGGCCAAGCTCTACTTCTCCTACGTGCCCTCGAACTGGCAGGGTGAGGTGCCCTCCTACGTGTCCGAGGAGCCGATCCGTCCGTTGACGCGTTCGACGGTTCCCGAGATCGAGAGTCAGCCTTTTGACATCCACGAGTTCATCGATGGGCTCGTGGACGACGACTCCTTCTTCGAGCTCAAACCTCTGTATGCCGCGGAGCTCGTCACGGGGTTCGCCAGGATGGCGGGTTCGACGATCGGCGTGGTGGCCAACAACTCTGCTGTCAAGGGCGGCGTGCTCTTCGTCGACAGTGCAGACAAGGCGGCGAGGTTCATCTGGCTGTGCGACGCCTTCTCGATTCCGCTGATCTATCTGGCTGACGTCCCGGGCTTCATGATCGGTTCAGAGGTTGAAAGGGCGGGGATCATCCGACACGGCGCCAAGATGATCACGGCCGTCTCGGAGGCAACGGTTCCGCAGTTCTCGGTTATCGTGCGCAAGGCCTACGGCGCCGGCCTCTACGCGATGGCCGGTCCGGGCTTCGGTCCGGACGCAACCCTGGCTCTGCCCACCGCACGGATCGCGGTGATGGGTCCAGAGGCAGCGGTCAACGCCGTCTACGCCAACAGGATCGGCGAGATCGCCGATCCTGCCGAGCGAGAGCAGTTCGTGCAGGACAAGCGTCGCGACTACGAGAAGGATGTCGACCTCGAGCGTCTTGCCGCTGATCTCGTGCTCGACGCCATTATCGAGGCCGACGAGCTCCGCGGGGAGCTGGTGAGCCGACTGCTCTATGCGGGACGGCGAGACCGCACCTTCAGCCATCGCCGCAGGGGTGTGCCGCCGGTCTGAGTTCGGCCTGGCACTGTGTCGAACACCGTTGCAGCACTGCGATGCACGACGCCAAGGCAGCTGCGAGCCAGCGGCCCTGCTGGCCAGAACCAGCGGTCAGCATGGCCCCAAAACGGTGCTAAAGTCGTCCACGGCCCAAAAAGTCCTGCCGGGCAAAATCCTTCTGATCTACGATCGGGAGCCGATTTGACTGGCGAGGCGGGTCGGAGTAAGTTTGTGTGGTTGCCCCGATGTGACGCCGGAGGGTGTTGTGTTGGTGTGCGTCCGATTCTTGAGAACTCAACAGCGTGCCAAAAATCGATGCCAAGTTTGATCTCG
>Ga0208850_1000093_pt1 | contig 32095 bp, 24 predicted proteins | sample NGESurshal092012_5_FD_184475 | JGI IMG/M metagenome (GOLD analysis project Ga0208850, IMG submission 184475) | Arctic peat soil microbial communities from Barrow, Alaska - NGEE Surface sample 210-2 shallow-092012 (SPAdes) | ecosystem: Environmental > Terrestrial > Soil > Wetlands > Peat ... | reverse complement strand
GCGCGAACTCGAATCGCCACGCTTGTTGATCGCCGACGGACACCATCGCTACGAAACTGCGCTGAACTATCGCCGCGCCCGGCGCCACGAAAACGCCTCAAGCGAGCCCCAGCCGTATGACTATACGATGATGACGCTGGTGGCATGCGGCGATCCGGGGCTGGTGATTCTGCCGACGCATCGGGTGGTGAAATCGCTGCCCGCCGACGCGATCGCGTCGTTCACGCGGCGCGCGCGCGAAGTGTTCAACGTCGAGGAAATCGCGCATCGCGACGCATTTCGCGCGCGCCTGAACGATTCGGGCAGCGGCGCAATCGGCGTCACGTTGAAGGGAAGTTCCAACTACCTGATCCTGCGGCTGCGCAGCCGCAGCGCGATGAAGGCCGCGATGCCCGACGCGGCGGCCGAGGTTCGGCGCCTGGACGTGTCGGTTTTGCACGCGCTGGTGTTCGATCGAATATTCGGCCTCGGCGCCGACGAGATTCGGAAAGGCGGAAACATCGAATACACGATCGAAATCGGCGGCGCGCTCGGCGCTGTCGCGCAGGGACATGCCGACGGTGCGTTCCTGATGAATCCGCCGTCGATCCAGGATGTCGAGCAGGTGAGCGACGCGGGCGCGACGATGCCTGAGAAATCGACTTACTTTCATCCCAAGCTGCTGACCGGCCTGGTGATGAATCCGCTGTTCGACGGCGAATGATTTCTGCCGGGCACCATCGCAGTTAAATGATCAAGCGCCGAAGTCGCGGGTCGCGGTTGGTCCTGGTTCGCCACGGCGAGACCGAAGGCGAGTCGAGCATCAGGTATCATGGCCGCACCGACGTGGCACTGTCGGAACTCGGGCGCGCGCAGATGCGCCTTGCGGGCCGGGCGATCGGGGCGCATCGCGTGGGCGGCGGAAATTTCGCGCGCATTTTTTCGAGTCCACTCGTGCGTGCCTCCGAAGGCGCGCGAATCGTAGCCGGCGACTCGGCGCCGCTGATCACGATCGATGAATTCGCCGAAGTTCACTTCGGATTGTTCGAAGGACTCACCGCCGATGAGATTCGCGAGCGTTATCCCGACGAGTTTGCGCGATGGAACGACGATCGACTCGCGCCGAGCTACACCTATCCCGCGGGCGAGAGCCGCGCCGGCTTTGCCAATCGCGTCGAGCGCGGCCTGGAACGCATGCTGGCTCTATGGACGCCGCGCGGCGATTCGGCAGTTGACGACGCCCTGCTGATTGCGCATCGTGGAGTGATTCGCGCGATCGTGCAAAAGCTGACGAGTCAGGAGCCGGTCGTCGAGCTGGGATCGATTCAAGTTCTGCGCTTCGACGGCGGCTGGCATACCGAGATGCTCGATCTGATCGATCATCTGGGCGGCTCCTGAAGCTCACACGCGGCGCAGCACTCCCGTCCATCGGTAGCGGCATTTGTCCAGCGGCTTGGTGAATGACAGGTCGCAGTAGGCGGCGGCCATTTTGAACATCCCCGACGCGATCGCCGCGAGTTCCAGCGTGGCGGGAATCGTGTAGCGCACCGGAATCAAATCGCGAGTAGTCACCGCGCCGGCGGGAAAGTTGATAGTGCATTCGAGTTCGTAGATCGAATGCAGCGGCGAGTGCCACGCGACGGGGCGATTGAACTCGCGGATGTCGAGTGCGACACCGGCGGCGCGCGCGGTGCGTTCGCGCCACATCGTCCTGCGCGACACGCGCGGAATCGGATCCTGGCGATCGATGTCGATGCAGTACAAGCCGCCGCGCTTGAGCGCACGGCCGACAGATTTGAGATGCGAGAGCAGGCGGGAGTTTTCGACGATCACCGGAAATGTTTCGGACATCAAGATTGCGGCGTCGAAGGGGCGCTCGGGGAGAGTGAACTTTTCGATCGGCCGGCGGTAGAAGCGAAGATTCGCAATTGCCTTCGCTTTGCGGCGCCCCGCCGCGATCATCGCCGGTGAACGATCGATTCCGACGACCTCGAATCCGTCACCCGCGAGCAGACGGCCGTGGGGTGAGTCGCCGCAAGCGATGTCAAGGACGCGGCGCACCGGGCGCTTGCGACGGCGTTTCCATACCTGTTGCAGGAAAAGCACTTCGGCCGGAATTTCGCCGGGACTTTCCAAATGCGCGCGGCGGAAGACGTCGGGATATTGGTAGATGCTCGGTTCCATCGGCAATGAGCGTACAAGCGGCGCGTCCGCAGGCCAATGGCGGTGCGCGGATGAATCGAGACTTGAGATTTCGCGGCGAACGGCGGGATAATGCCCGCGCGTCCGAGTTCCTGAACGACCGTTTACGGGAAAGCCACGATGAGCAAGCCGCTTGAGGGAATCAAGGTCGTCGAGATCGCGCAGGAAATCCAGGGGCCATTTGCGTCGCTGATTTTGGCCGACATGGGCGCCGACATAGTCAAGGTCGAGAACAAGGATACCGGAGATCTGAGCCGCTGGATGCTGGCCGCGCTGATCGGCGGCCTGGACGTCAAGAACGCGATGCTGTCGCATTACTTTATCGCGATGAATCGCGGCAAACGGAGCATCACCGCCGACCTGAAAAACCCCGGCGCGATCGAGATGATCCGCCGGATGGTGAAATCGTACGACGTGCTCGTCACCAACTATCGGCCCGGCGTGCTGGACAGGCTCGGACTCGGCTACGACGAAGTGCGCAAGATAAATCCGCGGATCGTGTACGCGCAAGGCAGTTCGTGGGGGCCGAAGGGGCCGTGGGTGACGCGGCCGAGCCGCGACACGCTGGCGCAGGCGGCGAGCGGTCTGATGGCGAAGACGGGGATGCCGGCCGACCCGCCGCTGGCGGCGGGGATGTTCGTCGCGGATCATTCGGGAGCACTGAGCCTGGCGAGCGGAGTTCTGGCGGCGCTGTTCGCGCGCGAGCGCACCGGCAAGGGGCAAAAGGTCGACGCGTCGATCTACGGCACGATGATCGCCATGCAGGGGATGGAGATCAATTACACGTCGATCACCGGCGTCGAGCCCGAGCGCGCCGGCCGCGGGCATCAGTTTCTGCGCGGGATTTGGGGCGCGTTCCCCACCAGCGACGGGCACGTCTGCATTGCGGGCGTGGACGAGCAGCGCTGGCCGTCGTTCTGCAGGATCGTCGGAATTCAGCACCTGGAGAAAGACCCCGAGTACTCGGACAACGTGATTCGTAATTTTCATGGCGACAAGATTCAGAAAGTGCTCGACGAGATCTTCCCGACGAGAACGACCAGCGAATGGCTCAAGGAACTTACCGACGCCGATATCCTGGCAACCGAGGTCGTCGATTACCGCGCGATGCTGAAAAGCGAGCAGGCGCGCGTCAACGGATACCTGCTCGAACTTGACCATCCGGTGGCGGGCAAGGTGCTCGTGTCGGGCGCGCCGGTGACGATCAACGGCGAAGTTGCGGCCGCGGCCGAGCCTGCGCCCGAACTCGGGCAGCATACCGAGGAAGTGCTGCTCGAACTCGGCTACACGTGGGAAGAGATCGGCGCGCTGCGCGACTGCGGCGCCGTGTAGCTATGAAGCCGGAAAATTCAGCTCATGGCCGGGTCACTCGATATATGACGAACACCCCGTTTTCATTCTTGTGGTAGTAGAGTGATTTCTCGTCCGGCGACAAGGCGGGAGCTTCCGCGAATCCTGTAATCGCTTTGATCTTGACCGGCGTTCCGAATGGCCTCGACGCTTTTGCGCGACGGGCCGCGTAGATCGCAGGTTCTTTCCCGTCGAACCGAGTGAAGAAGAATTCGCGCCCCGACTTGGAGATGTCGGGTGCGTAGTTTAGCGCGTGCGTGTTGATCTTGCGCATGATTTTGGCGCTGTTCTTGCGACGCACAAAGTGATCGCCCTTGCGCGTCGCGATCGAGATCCTCGCGTTTTGCGGCTGCCCGGCCGAGCCGAAGAAACTGTCCACGAAGTAGAGCGTGTTGCCGTCAGGGCTGATACACGCGTCGAAATTTACCCACCCCGCCTTCTCCTTCGAGATTCCCGGCACGAGCGCGACGCCCGAGACGTTGCCGCCGGAAAAAGCACCCCAATAGATAGTTGAAAAAGTCGTAGCGTAGCTTCTCGTCGAGACGAAATAGAATGTGTTGTTGACGTCCATCGAGGCGACCGCGTCCAGCGCCGTCGAGTTGACGCCGCCAATCTCGCCCTGGAATTGAAACGTCAGGTCGTCGATACGCGTCGCGTAGTACAGATTGGTGTCCACGGTCGGGGCGTTCGAATTGTTGAAGAACAGATAGTTGCCGTCGGGACTGATGAACGGCTCCATCGCGTCCTGGCTATAACCTTCAATCGTCACGCGTTGGGGATTCGTGAACACTCCGCGCTTGGCATCCGGCGTCTCGGCGATCGCAGCGCCACCGCCTGCGTGGACCGTGAATGCTCCGCAAAGCAGTAGCAGCGGAATCATTGCAACGATGTATCTGCGACTCATCGACAGCATTTTAACCTTTAATGGCACGGGTTGACGAGGCATCGCGCGTGACAAGCTGACCCGGCCTGCTCTAGAATGCGGGACTTCAATACGCGGCGAGGATGAGATCGATGGCGGTATCCACAGAAATCGTAGAGATCAAGGCGCGCGAGATTCTCGACTCGCGCGGAAACCCCACAGTCGAAGTTGACGTGCGGCTTCGCGGCGGCGCGCTCGGCCGCGCCGCGGTACCGTCGGGCGCATCGACCGGCGTTCACGAAGCGCTCGAACTTCGCGACGGCGACGCGAAACGCTACGGCGGCAAGGGCGTGCTGAAAGCGGTCGCCAACGTCAACCGGACGATCGCGGACAAGCTCAAGGGCGCCGACGCGGCGAATCAGAGCGCCATTGACCGGGCGCTGATCGAACTGGACGGCACCGCGAACAAATCGAAGCTGGGCGCCAACGCGACGCTCGGCGTATCGCTCGCGGCCGCGCACGCATCGGCCGCGGCCAACGGAGTGCCGCTGTATCGGCATCTCAATCCTGACGCGCACGTGATGCCGGTGCCGCAGATGAACGTGGTCAACGGCGGGCGTCATGCCGACTCGAACGTCGATATGCAGGAGTTCATGATCGTGCCGGCGGGGGCGGGAAATTTCGCCGAGGCAATCCGGATGGGCGCGGAGGTCTTTCATGCGCTGGCGGCCGTGCTCAAGAAGCGCGGCCATTCGACCAACGTCGGCGATGAAGGCGGATTCGCGCCGAATCTCAAAAGCAACGAGGAGCCGATCGAGGTGATCCTCGAAGCGATCACGAAGGCCGGCTACCGTCCCGGCATCGACGTGTCGATCGCGCTCGATCCGGCGTCGAGCGAATTTTACGAAAACGGCAAGTACGTGTTCGCGCGCTCGGACAAAAGCGCGCGCAGTGCAGAGCAGATGGTCGAGTTCTACGCAGCGTGGCTCAAGAAATATCCGATCGTCTCGATCGAGGACGGGCTGGCCGAAGACGATTGGGCGGGATGGAAAATCCTGACGCGCGAACTCGGTGCGAAGACGCAACTGGTCGGCGATGACATATTCGTCACCAATCCAAAATTTCTCAAACGCGGAATCGACGAGCACGTCGGGAATTCGATTCTGATCAAGCTCAACCAGATAGGCACGCTGAGCGAGACGCTGGCCACGATCGAGATGGCGCGCGCGGCGGGTTACACCAGCGTGATTTCGCATCGCTCGGGCGAGACCGAGGACACGACGATCGCGGACCTGGTGGTCGCGACCGGTGCGGGACAAATCAAGACCGGATCGATGTGCCGGTCCGAGCGCACCGCGAAATACAACCGGCTTCTGAGAATTGCCGAGGAGCTTGGCGCAAAGGCGCAGTATCATGGCGCTGCGGTCTTCAAGCGCGGTACGGCGGGCGGGAAATCGTGATGGCGGTGCGGCCGCCGGTTGCGGCGCTGGTGATTTTCGACGGATGGGGAGTCAGCAAGAGCGGCGCGTCGAATGCGATCGCCGCGGCGAAGACTCCCGTGATGAACCGGCTCTACGCTACGCAGGCGCACACCGAACTCGACGCGTCGGGTGAGGCGGTGGGACTGCCGCCGGGGGTGATGGGCAATTCCGAAGTCGGGCATCTCACCATCGGCGCCGGCCGCGTGATCTACCAGGACCTGATGCGAATCACGAAAGCGATCGAGAGCGGAGCATTCGCGCGCAATCCGACGCTGCTCGATGCGATCAAAAAGACCGTCGCGCTCGGCACGACGCTGCATATCTGGGGACTGCTTTCCGACGGCAGCGTGCACAGTCATATCGATCATTTGATGGCGTTGCTCGACGTCGCCGCGGCGAACGGCGCGAGCAGGATTGCGGTTCACGCCGTGCTCGACGGGCGCGACAAGCCGCCGCGCTCGGCACTCGCGTTTATCGATCGGCTCGAAGCAAAGCTGAAACAGCTCGGGCGCGGGCGAATCGCGACGGTCACGGGGCGCTACTACGCGATGGATCGCGACAAGCGATGGGAGCGAGTCGAGCGGGCGTGGCGCGTGATAGTCGACGGCGAAGGGATCGCCGCGTCGAGCGCGAGCGCGGCGGTGGAGAATTCGTACGCCGCGGGCAAGAGCGATGAGTTTGCCGAGCCGCACGTGATCGGCAAGCGCTCGCCGATGGCGGACGGCGACCAGGTCATCTGCTACAACTTCCGCGCGGACCGAGCGCGCGAGCTCACGGCCGCAATCGCGCTCGATGGATTCTCCGGCTTCCAGCGCGCGCGCATCCCAAAGGTCGGCTACGTGTGCATGACCGAGTACGACCGTTCGTTCGCACTCCCGTTGGCGTTTGCACCCGAAGACGTGCGCAACACGCTCGCCGAGGTGCTGGCGCGCGCGGGGCTCAGGAATTTGCGCGTCGCGGAGACGGAAAAATATGCGCACGTCACGTACTTCCTCAATGGCGGCGTCGAGCAGGCGTTCCCGCTCGAAGAGCGCGCGCTGATTCCGTCGTCGAAGGTCGCGACCTACGACCTGGAGCCGGCGATGAGGGCGGCGGAGATTGCAAAGCGCGTCGCCGAGGAAATCGCGGGCGGCAAGTTCGACGTGATCGTGATGAACTTCGCCAATCCCGACATGGTCGGGCATACCGGCAAGTTCGAGGCGACCGTGGTGGCGGTCGAGGCGGCGGACGCGGCGTTGGGCGTCATGATCGAGGCGCTCGCAAAGCGCGGAGGCGTCGCGCTGGTCACGGCGGATCACGGCAACGCGGAATTCATGGCCGATCCCGCGACCGGACAGGCGCATACCGCGCATACGACGAATCCGGTGCCGCTGATTCTCTACGACCCGAAATTCAAGGGGCGGCTCAAGGACGGCGGGACGCTCGCGGATGTGGCGCCGACGATCCTCGCGATGCTCGAAGTGAAGGCGCCGGCCGAGATGACGGGGCGCGATCTGCGGATGGATACTGCGCGCTGATTCGTATATCTGCGATCCGACAAAATTGACGATTTCTACCATTAGTTGTGGTTCGGCGACTGATGGCCCGCCATCGGTCGTTTCGTTCCGTCAAAATTAATATTTCGGAAGAGAGAGGAGCGTGGCGCGATTTTCAGAGATGCGAGCAGGCGAGTGGCATTGTGAGCGATGCTCATGCGCGGTCAATAGCAACGCGGGCGCGCATGGATAAGGGTGAACAGTTCATCCCTGAACTTTTGTGGCGAAGAGAGAACCAGGACTGAGAGTCAGAGCGGAGCTACCAGCGGATGACTTGCTCGTAGATCTTCGGCAACTGGCGGGGCAGCGATGCGATGTCCTCGATGACCAGGTAGCGCGACGACTGGCACATCTGGCGCAAGTAGTCGTGGCCGGTCTTGTCCACCGTGATGCAGAACGGCAGCACGCCGGCCAGTTCGAGTTCCTTCAACGCGACCATCGTGTCCTGAATGCCGTAGGCGTTCGAGCGGCGATCGTGGCCGTAGTCGAAGTCCTGCGGGAAGCCGTCGCTGAGCAGGATCATGTGCTTGGCGCGCGAGGACACGTCCTTGAATTTCTCGCGCACGTGGCGAATCGCGGCGCCCATCCGGGTTGAGCGCTTGGGCTCGACGGCGCCGACGCGGGCCTTCACCTCGTCGGTGAGTTCCTGATCGAATTCCTTGATCACGTAGAACTCGACGTTGTCGCGGCCGTGTCCGGAGAAACCCATGATCGCGTACGCGTCGCCGATTTCCTCGAGCGCTTGCGCCATGATGACGAGCGCTTCCTTGTTCACGTCGATGATGCGGCGGGGACGATTGGCGGTTTGCGGGCGGCGCTCCCACGCCTTCATCCAGTCGTCGGTGTCGTCATTGTCGGTATGCTTGCGCGGCTCGCGATGGACGGGCTCGTCGGTGGAAGCAGACATGTCGAGCAGGAACAAGGTGGCGACGTCGCGCGCCTCTTTCTTGCGAGCCTTGTAGAAGCGGCCGTCGGGCGTCTCGCCCATCAGGCGCGCCACGCGAGCCTCGATGGTGCGATCGATGTCGATTTCCTCGCCATCCTCGAGTCCGCGAACCATCCGGTACGAGGCGGGGCGGATGCGCTGGAAGTTGCGGCGCACGCCGGGCAGCATGTCGGCGTAGCGAACGAGCGTGTTCTCGAAAAAATCGCCCTCGTCGCCGGTCATCGGAATTTCGCGCAGCCGGCACCAGCTGCGGCGGTAATCGTTCAGCACGTAGTCCCATTCGTCATAGGCGTAGTAGGAATCCTGGCGGCCGCGGCCGATCATCAAACGTCCCTGACCGGTGACGGAACCGACCTCGCCGAGCTGCTCGCGCATCTGCTCGAGCTCGCTGAGCTGCTTGCCGGTCAGTTGCGTCAGGTACATGCCGTCGCCGTCGGCGCTGCCGTCGCCTTGCGACGGTTTGAGCTCGGCGCCCTGCTCGATGAGCTTGCGCAATTCCTCGGGCGAGAGCGCCCTGCCCTTGCCGCCCTTGGACTGCTTGCCCGAGACGTCCATCTGAACGTTCTGATCGGGCTCGCCGCCGCCGTCGCCATCCTCGCCCTCGTCGCCTTCGGCGGCGGTCTGCGATTCCGAGCCCTTCATTCCCTTGATCAGGTCGTTGCGCATCCTCTCGGCTTCTTCTTCGGTGAGCGGATCGCCTTCGCCGCGCTCGCGCGCCTCCCGAATCAGCTCCTGGAGCCAATCGTAGAGGGCACTGACCTGGCGGACGCTGGTCATGACATCGGCGCCGCGCTCGCGAACGGGAGCGAAGTGGGCCGACGCCATCAGCACCAGCGGGGATTCGAGCCCTTCGCCTCTCGCGTCGAGATCGAGCGCCGCACGCACCAGCATCGTGCTCAAGGACTCGGGATGAAGCCGTTCGAGGAGAGAGCGATTGAGGCCCGCGATGCGCGGTGCGAGTCCGCGATAACGACGCGCCAGTTCGGCGTCGATTCGCGCCGACTCCGCCAGCCGCATCAGAGCGCCGGCCAGGCCCGGGTCGTCGAACGACGCAACGAAGCTGTCGATCGCCTCGACGCCGGTCTCGCCGCGCTCTTCAAAGCCTGCGATGTCCGCGAGTTTCAGCTTGAAGGTGCCGAAGTCATGACGCGCCGCCAGATGGGCGGTGGTGACGAAATAGTAGATGTAGGCGTCGCCGCGAGTGCCGAACGGTTCCAGCCGCTCGGGCAGATAGATCATTTCGCCGGGCAGGAGCGGATAGTGAAACGGCAGCATCGGGCCGCTGTTCGCAAGCGAGTCGATGCGGAACTCAAGCGGAAACAGCATCCGCATGAACTTCGTCAGCACGCCCTTGATTTCGAACAGGTCCTGCGCTTTCTCGGCAATTTCAGGCATCGTCGTAATACTAATCTAATCATTGTTACTTGGACCGCCCCACCGATGCAATTTAGCGCCGGCTGCGGCAGTTACGCTCGCTTGCCGCAATTCCGAGAATAGTGCGGCGTCAAGCACCGCACCGGGATTCTTCGCTGCGCTCAGAATGACAGAAAGAAAAGAGCACACGGAAAAGTTCCAGCAGGCGTGCGGCGCGGGGCGGCGGTTTCGGCTTCGGTTCCTTGACTTGGCTGCGAGCGGCAGACTTAGATGATCGCAAGCTATGCGCATCACGATCTTTGGCAATCATCGCCGTCTGGTTCCAATGGCGGCGCTCGGTACCCTTCTATGCATCGCCGCTTCGGCGCCGGCGCGCGCGGGAATCGCGGACGCGGTCAAGGCCCAGACGCTTCCCAACGGGCTCAGAGTGCTGGTGCTGGAAAATCACAAGGCGCCGCTGGCGATCTTCAACGTCTTCTACCGCGTCGGCTCGCGCAACGAGCAGATGGGCAAGACGGGACTGTCGCATCTGTGCGAGCATCTGATGTTCAAGGGCACCAAGAAGCTGGGCCCCGAAGAGTTCTCGCAGATCATCCAGCAAAACGGCGGGATGGATAACGCGTTCACGGAAACGGACTTCACGGACTATTTCGAGAAGATCACCAAGGATCACCTGGACGTGCCGATCACGCTCGAAGCCGATCGGATGGCCAACTTCGAGCCCAAAGATTTCGACAAAGAGAAGCACGTCGTGCTCGAAGAGCGGCGCCTGCGCACCGATGACAATCCGGAGGACGCGCTCGACGAGACGGTTCGCGCGCAAGCGTACCTGGCGCATCCGTACCACTGGCCGGTGATCGGATGGTTCCACGACGTTGACGGGCTGACGCTCGAAGACGCGATGGCGTATCACAAAGTCTATTACTCACCGCAAAACGCGGTGATCGTGGCGGTCGGCGACTTCAACGCCGACCAGGTGCTCAAGCAAATCAGCGAGGCGTTCGCGGGAATCAAGAACGGTCCCAAGCCGCCGCCGGTGGCGGAACTCGAGCCGCCGCAGCAAGGGACGCGGCACGTCGAACTGCAGCACGCGGCCAATCTTCCGGCCTTCGAAGAGGTGTATCACGTGCCGAATATTTCGAGCCCCGACAGTTACGCGCTCGAAGTGGCTTCGGAAGTTCTGAGCGACGGCCAGAGCTCGCGGCTCTACAAGAAGCTGGTCGTCGAAAAGCAGATGGTCGTCGATATCGGCGCCGGCTACGAGATGACCTCGTTCGATCCGGGATTGTTCATCGTGTCGGCGCAGATGCGTCCCGGCGTGAAGGCGGCGGATACCCAGGCCGAAGTCGAAAAGGAAATCGCCGCGATGCGCGATGCTCCAGTCGGCGCAGAGGAATTGCAGAAGGCCAAGAATCTCGAGCAGGCGCAATACGTGTTCGGGCAGGACTCGATCATGCGCGAGGCCGAACTGCTCGGAATGTACGAAATGCTCGGCGACTACCATCTCGTCGACAAGTACCTGGAGGGAATCGACAAGGTGACCGCGGATCAAGTCCAGCGGGTCGCGAAAACTTATTTGGTCGCGACCAACATGACCGAAGGCGTGCTGGCGCCAACCGGCGTTCTGCCGCATGGGGGCGGCGGACTGAGTGGCGGAGAGTTGCGCCATGCTCCCGACGCGGGCGAAGCCGCCGAGGTGATCCGATGAGCGGCGCGGCGGATCGGATGAAAATGTTTGCTTTCGCTGGCGTCACGGCTATCGCGGCGTTGGTCTTCGCGGCCTCGCCGTCGCGTGCACTCGAGATCAAGCGGATGACGCTCAGCAACGGCGCGGTCCTGCTCGTCTCGGAAGAGCATCGACTGCCGATGGTGACAGTGTCGATCGCATTCGACGCGGGCACGCGGCGCGACCCCAAGGGCAAGGAAGGGTTGGCCGAGCTGACGGCGCGATGCCTTTCGCAGGGCACCAAGGAACTCACCGCGCCGGAGTTCGATCAGAAAGTCGATTTCATGGGCAGTTCGGTCGGGGTGTCGGCCGGCCGCGACTATTCGACCGCCGCGATGACGACGCTGAAGAAGTACCAGGGCGATACGCTCAAACTGCTGGCGGGAATCCTGACGGAGCCCGGACTTCGGGAGGCCGATATCGAACGCAAACGCGGCGAGCAGGTCGCGGAAATCAAGTCGGCGGAAGAACAACCGGGCTACACCGCGGATGTGGAATTCACAAAAGACCTGTTCGGCGACTCGCCGTACGGGCATCCGGGCGAAGGCTCGTCGGAATCGGCCGGCAAACTTAGCGCTGACGACGTGCGCGGCTTCTACCGCGACAATTACAAGCTTGGCAGCGCGATTATCGCGGTGGCCGGCGATGTGGCCGCCGACGAAGTTAAAGTATCACTTGAAAAAGAGCTGGCCGGCCTTTCCGGTTCCGTCGCGCCTCAAGCCCAACCGCCGCCAATCACAGTCGCGCCGGGTCTTCATGCGAAACTGATAGATCGAAACGTCGTGCAAGCCAATATCATAATGGGTTGCGGCGGCGTGGCGCGTTCGAATCCCGATTTTTACCGGCTGAAAGTGATGAACTACATACTGGGCGGCGGCGGATTTTCCTCGCGCCTGGTGAAGGTCGTTCGCAGCGAGCACGGCCTGGCCTATTCGGTCACCAGCAGCTTCGAGCCGGGCAAGTTCCAGGGCGCGTTCAGCATCAGCCTTCAAACCAAGAACCAGAGTTCGAACCAGGCAATCGATTTGATCCTGCAGCAGCTTCGCGAGATCCAGGAAAAACCGGTCAGCGACGCCGAACTGGATGGCGCGAAAAAGTTTCTTATCGGCAGCTTCCCGCTGGGGCTCGAGCGGCAGAGCGCGATCGCGTCCTTCATGGTGCAGGTCGAGTTCTACGGCCTGGGGCTCGACTACGCGGAGCAGTATCCGAAGCTGATCGGATCGGTCACCAAGGATGAAGTACTGGCGGTTGCAAAAAAATATCTGCACCCCGATTCGATGATCGTCGTCGCGGCCGCGAACCAGAGCGAAGCGAAGATCAAAACCTCGCAGATGGAGAAGGCCGCCGACGCCGCCAGCGCGCAATAGGGCCGGCAGCGGGCCGGATCCGGCGGCGCTGATCTTCACGATCGGACACTCGACGCATCCGATCGAGCGTTTGCTTGAATTGCTCGGCGAGCATCGCATCGCGATCGTCGCCGACGTGCGATCGTTCCCGAGCTCAAAACGATGGCCGCAATTCAACCAAGCGGAGCTTTCCGCCTCGCTCGAGCGCGCGGGAATCGAGTATCGATGGATCAAGCGGCTCGGCGGTAGGCGGCATTCGAAGCGCGACGACTCCCCGCATACCGCATGGGAGCATCCCGCGTTCCGATCGTACGCGGACTATACGGAGAGCGCGGATTTCGAAGATGGCATGCGCGAACTGACACTGACCGCCGCGGGCGCGCGAACTGCGTACATGTGTTCCGAAGGATTATGGTGGCGATGCCATCGGCGAATCATCTCGGACAATCTTGTGATTCGCGATTGGACAGTCGAGCACATCATGCCGACCGGGAAATTGTTTTCGTTGCCGCACGTGCTCGCGCCGTTCGCGCGCGTCGCGGACGGACGGATCATCTACGACGGTACGGCGACGACGGAATCGTGAACGCGCACGCTATTGCTATGCGGCGGCGCGATGGTTGAGCGCCTGGCGCAGAAAGCCGCCGGTGTATGAAGCCTTCACGCCGGCGACTTCCTCGGGCGTGCCTTTTGCGACTATATTGCCGCCGCGATCGCCGCCCTCGGGCCCGAGATCGATCAGGTAGTCGGCCGTCTTGATAACGTCGAGGTTGTGCTCGATCACGACGATGGTGTTGCCCGCGTCGGCGAGGCGGCCGAGCACACCGAGCAACTTTTTGATGTCGTCGAAATGCAGCCCGGTCGTCGGCTCATCGAGGATATAAAATGTGCGGCCGGTCGCGCGCCGCGCGAGTTCCTTGGCAAGCTTGATGCGCTGCGCCTCGCCGCCGGACAGGGTCGTCGCGGACTGGCCGAGATGAATGTAATCGAGGCCAACGTCGCGCAACGTTTCGAGCTTCTGGCGAATCGGCGGAACTGAGCCGAGGAATTCGACCGCGTCGAGCACGGTCATGTTGAGAACCTCGGCGATATTCCTGCCCTTGTATTGAATTTCCAGCGTGTCGCGATTGTAGCGCTTGCCTGCGCAGACCTCGCAGGTAACGTAAACGTCCGGCAGAAAGTGCATCTCGATTCGAATGATGCCGTCGCCCTCGCACGCTTCGCATCGTCCGCCCTTGATGTTGAACGAAAATCGCCCCGGCCCGTAACCGCGCATGCGCGCCTCCGGCAATTGCGCAAACAGCTCGCGGATATGGGTGAACAGGCCGGTGTAGGTCGCGGGATTCGAGCGCGGCGTGCGTCCGATCGGGCTTTGATCGACGTGAATAACCTTGTCGAGATGCTCGACGCCGTCGAGCGTCTTGTAGGCGCCCGCGCGTTCGCGGCTGTGATTTAGTTTCTGCGAGAGCGCGCGATAGATGGTGTCGAGCACGAGCGTCGATTTCCCGGAACCCGAAACGCCGGTGATGCAGGTGAAGACGCCGAGCGGAATCGCGACCGTGAGATCGCGCAGATTGTTCTCATGCGCGCCCTTAACGGTCAGCCATCGGTTGGAAAGCTTCCGGCGCCGGGACGGCACGGGAATCTCGACTTGCCCCGAAAGATACTTGCCGGTGAGCGAGTTTTCATCGCGCATCACATCCTCGGGAGTGCCCTGCGAGACGACGTAGCCGCCGTGAATTCCAGCGCCCGGTCCCATGTCGATGAGATGGTCGGCCTCGAGCATCGTCTCGCGATCGTGCTCGACCACCAGCACGGTGTTGCCGAGATCCCTGAGGCGCTTGAGCGTCGCCAGCAGGCGCTGGTTGTCGCGCTGATGAAGTCCGATCGACGGCTCGTCGAGGATGTAAAGCACGCCGACGAGGCTCGATCCGATTTGAGTGGCGAGACGGATGCGTTGGCCCTCGCCGCCGGAGAGGCTTCCCGACGGGCGATCGAGCGTAAGGTACTCGAGTCCGACGCCGGCGAGAAAATTCAGCCGCTCGCGGATTTCTTTCAAAATGAGTTTTGCGATTTCCGCTTCCTGCGCACTGAGCTTCGGCGCGGCGAAGAACGCGAGCGCCTGCTTGATCGACATGGCAGTCACTTCCGAAATCGACTTGCCGTTGAAGCGGACGTACAGGCTTTCCTTCTTGAGCCGCGCGCCGTTGCAGGCCGGACACGGGCGCATGTTCATGTACGCCTCGAGGAACTCGCGCACGCCTTCGGACTCGGTTTCCTTGTAGCGCCGATCCAGCCACTGGAGCACGCCCTCGAACGTTTTCGAGTACTCGGCGCGATGATGCCCGCGCTGGTAGGCGAACTCGATCTCCTCGATCCCCGAGCCGTGCATGATCGCCTTGCGCACCTTGAGCGGAATTTCCTTCCACGGCTGATCGAGGCTGAACTTGTAATGCCTGGCGAGCGCGTCGAGCACCGGCTGCAGATAGTTCATCGTCGCCCACGGAGCGATGGCGCCATCGGAGATGCTCAAGTCCTCGTTTTGCACGACCAATTCGGGATCGAAATACATGATCGATCCGATTCCCGAGCATTCCACGCAGGCGCCATGGGGGCTGTTGAACGAGAACATCCGGGGCGCGATTTCCGGATACGAGATTCCGCAATCGACGCACGCGAAGCGCTGGCTGAAATAGATCTCGCTCTCGTTGTTGGGCCCGTCCAGGCGCTCGACCTTGAGCAGGTCCTGGCCGTACTTGAAGGCAACTTCCAGCGAGTCCGACAAGCGCTTCTCGATTCCCTTGCGAATCGCGAGCCGATCGACCATCACTTCGATGGTGTGGCGCTGGTTCTTGTTCAGCGCCGGCTCCTCGCCGAGTTCATAGAGCTTGGCGTCGATCTTCACGCGCACGAAACCCGCGCGCTTCATCTCGGACAATTCCTTGCGATACTCGCCCTTGCGATCGCGGACAATCGGCGCGAGCACGTGAATCCTCGCCCCGTCGGGCCATCCCATGATTCGGTCAACGATCTGCTGCACGCTCTGCTGGGTGATTTCGCGGCCGCAGTTGTAGCAGAACGCGTGTCCCACCCGCGCGAAGAGCAGGCGCAGGTAGTCGTAGATTTCGGTGATAGTAGCCACCGTCGAGCGCGGATTGCGCGAGGTGGTCTTCTGCTCGATCGAGATTGCGGGCGACAATCCTTCGATCGAATCGACGTCGGGCTTTTCCATCTGTTCGAGGAACTGGCGCGCGTAGGCCGACAGCGATTCGACGTAGCGGCGCTGACCCTCGGCGTAAATCGTGTCGAAGGCGAGCGACGATTTTCCCGAGCCGGAGAGTCCGGTGATCACGACCAGTCGATCGCGCGGAATCTCGAGATCGATGTTCTTGAGATTGTGCTCGCGCGCGCCCTTGATGACGATTCGATCGGCCATCGCTGCTTACGCCGACACCCGCGGCCCGGTCTTTTCGCGTCCCGCCGCGGCTCGCCACGCATATTCGATCGCGGCAATCATGCTCGACGGATTTGCAATTCCCTTCCCTGCTATGTCGAACGCCGTTCCGTGGTCGGGCGAGGTGCGGACGAATGGCAACCCGAGCGTGACGTTCACCGCACGATCAAACTCCAGCGTCTTGACCGCAATCAGGCCCTGGTCGTGATACATCGCAACCGCAGCGTCGAAGTTAAACGAACCCGCCTTGCGGATGAACGCGGTGTCGGGTGCGAGCGGACCGTACGCGTCGATGCCGTCACGCTGCGCGCGTCGAATCGCCGGCGCGATTACGCGGATTTCCTCATCACCGAACATCCCGCTTTCACCCGCATGAGGATTCAAGCCGAGCACCGCGATTCGCGGCCGTGCAACGCCAAGCGCGCCGCGCAAGTGCGCGGAGAGCAGGCCAATGGTGTCCAGGACATTGCGCTGGGTCAGTGCGGACGCCACTTTTGCAAATCCCATATGTGCAGTCACCAGCACCACCGTCAGCTCGCCGGCCACGAACATCATGCGCCACAGCCGGGTTCGCGCCAGATGCGCAAGCAGTTCCGAATGCCCGGGAAAATGATGCCCCGCGCGGTTCATCCAATCCTTGCTGATCGGCGCGGTCACCAGCGCGTCAGCGCCGCCGCTCATCGCCATCCGCGCGCCGGTTACGATGTAGTCATAGGCGGCGCCGCCGCCCTCAAGCGTGGGATGCCCCGGGCGAATTGCGCGCGCCGGCAAACTCGATATGGAAAGTACGCCGAGTCCTTTGGTCAGACGAATCGGCGGCTGACCAGGAAGCCATTGGCAAGGAGCCGGCACGTCGCTCAGGCGGGCGGCGGCCGCGCGCATCGCGGACAAATCGCCGACTACCGCAATCGACGGCGCACCACGGCGGCTCGCGAGCGCCGCTGCCGCCTTGAGGATCACCTCGGGCCCGACGCCCGCCGGATCGCCCATGCTGATCGCCAACCGCGGCGGCGGCTTTCGTCTGAGCGCCGTCATCATCTAGTACATGGTCTCGACGTAATGCTGCTTGACAAGATCGGATTCAACCCACTTTTCGAGCTGCGCGCCGGATTGCTGATCGACCAGTTGAGCGCGAATCGGCGCCTTGACGTCGTTGAGCGGCACGAGGCCCGGCACTTCGTGTTCCTCGAGCTTGACGATATGAATGCCGTGGCTGGTGCGAATCGGCGCCGAAATTTCGCCGGGCTTGAGCGGCTTTACCGCGGCCAGAATCTGGTCCATGACGTCGGACGGCGCGAACCATCCGAGTTCGCCGCCGTTGGACTTTGATTCGTCGTCCGAATACACGCGCGCGAGATCGCCGAAGTCGCCGCCCTTGGCTGCGCGCGCGCGAACCACGTCGGCTTTCTTTTGCGCGGCGGACACTTGTGCGGCGGTCGGGTTGGGCGGCAGCGCGATCAGAATCTGCGCAAGCTTGAGACGCTCCTTGGTAATCGTGAAGTCTTCCTTGTGGGTATCGTAGTAGGCCTTGATGTCGGTGTCGGGCACGTCGATTTTCGCGCGGACTTCCTGCTCGATCATCATTGCTTTTTCGATATCGAGGCGCGCCCGCTTGCGCAATTCATCGTAGCTCATCCCGCTCGCCTGTAGTTGCGCGCGGAATTCCACATCGCTCATGTGCTTGTCCTGCCGCAACTGCTGGATGTACTTTTCGATCTGCGCGTCGTCGACCTTGTCATCGTACTTTTTCACTTCCTGTTCGAGCAATTTCTCCCCGATCAACGCCTTGACCGCGACCTTGGCGGCGTCCGAAGAAGCGAAATCGTCGGTCTGAATCGGCTGGCCGCGCTGCGCCGCGAAATCTTTGACCTCCCGCATCGTGATCGGATCGCCATCAACGCTGGCGACGACACGATCCAGCGCCGGCGTGCCCGGTTCCGCAGGCTCATCCGAGGCAACGGGCGCTGGTGGAGGTGGCGGTTCGTCGGTTTGCGCCTCGGTGACCGGGTTCGGAGCCGGCTTCGCCGCCCGGGACGGGTTGGCGGCCCCGGTTGACGCCGACGCCGATGGCGCCGTCACCGTTGAAGAAGCGGCCGCCTGTTTGAAAGTATCGAAAGAGCCGGGTTTGAGGAGATCCACCGAGCAACCCGAAACCGCGCCCGCCAGGACAATTCCCAGCGACGCCACCAACGCCGTCGCCACGTCGGCAGCGCCGCGGGCGCATCGCGCGGCGGCACGCGGGGACAATTTTCCGTTTTGCATCAGTCTAATTGACGGCCTGCCCGACTTTCGCGGCTGGCCAGTTTTCCAACTTTTCACAGCCCGCCAGAGCCTGCAAGACGCCGTCGAGTTGCGCGAACAGTTGCTCGTATTCTCCGGGTTCGATTCGCGCGATCACCTGGTACGACGGCGTCAGCCGCATCGTACGCCGATTCTGGTCCGCGAGCTTCACCAGCCGCGCGGTTTCCACGGGCGCATCGGGATGAAATCTGATCTCGAGCTGCGAGCCCTTGAGAATCGCGCTCAGGATCATCAGCTGTTTCATCTGGCGCCGAACATTCATCGCCGCGATCAAATTTTCGATCAGCGTCGGCACCGGGCCGAACCGATCGCGCATCTCGTCGCGAATCTCGCCGAGATCCTCCTCGCGATCCGCCCGCGCGAGCCGCCGATAGAGCACCAACCGCTCGTTCTCGTCGGAGACGTAAGCCTCGGGGATATACGCGGGCACTGCGATTCGAAGCTCGGGCTCGAAGTCGGGCCGCTGCGGCTGGCCGCGCAGTTCGGCAATCGCCTCTTCCATCATCTCGGTATAGAGCTCAAACCCAACCGCCGCGATCTGTCCGTGTTGCTCGTGGCCGAGCAGGTTGCCGGCGCCGCGATGCTCGAGGTCGGCCATCGCGAGCTTGAAACCGCCGCCGCTCTCGGACTCGACCAGTTCACGGAGCGCATCGATTCGCCGCTTGGCGTCGCGAGTGATGATGTGCTCGCCGGGGATCAGCAGGTATGCGTAGGCTTTTTGGCGCGAACGGCCGACGCGGCCGCGCAACTGGTATAGCTGCGCGAGACCGAAATGATCGGCGCGATTGATGATCATCGTGTTCGCGTTGGGAATATCCAGGCCCGATTCGATGATCGCGCTGCAGACCAGCACATTGACCCGCTTTTCGATAAAGTCGCGCATCACGTTCTCGAGCTGTCGCTCCTTCATCTGGCCATGCGCGATTGCGGTCTTGGCCTCGGGCACCAGCGAGCGCAGATGACTTGCCATGTAGTCGATATTCTCGACGCGATTGTGAACGAAGAAAACCTGGCCGCCACGGTTCAACTCGCGCAGGATTGAATCGCGGATGGTAGCGTCGTCGAAATGCGCGACGAAGGTGCGAATCGCCTGGCGGTCCGGCGGCGGCGTCTGAATCACGGAGAGATCGCGGATGCCGAGCATCGCCATGTGCAGCGTGCGCGGAATCGGCGTCGCGGTCATCGTCAACACCGGCACCAACTTCTTGAGCTTCTTGATTCGCTCCTTGTCCACTACGCCGAATCGGTGCTCCTCGTCGATCACCAGCAAGCCCAGGCGCGGGAACTGAACGTCGCTCGAGAGCAGCCGATGCGTCCCGATGACGATATCGACCTTGCCGCGGCCGGCCTCGTCGATCACCGCCCGATTTTCCTTGTGGCTGCGAAACCGCGAGACCATCTCGACGCGAACCGGATAATCCTTGAAGCGCTCGCGAAACGTATTCCAGTGCTGCTCGGCGAGGATCGTCGTTGGCACCAGCACGGCGACCTGCCGGCCATCCATCACGGCGATGAACGCGGCGCGCAGCGCGACTTCAGTTTTGCCGAAGCCGGCGTCGCCGCAAATCAGGCGATCCATCGGCTTGACGCGCGTCAGATCGCCGATGACGTCGTCGATCGCCGACTGCTGGTCGGGAGTCTCCTCGAACTCGAAGCGCGACGCGAACTCCTCGTAGTCCGCGCCGGGTGGCGGATACGCGTGCCCCTCCATCACCTCCCGCGCCGCGTACACGTCGAGCAGCTCGGCCGCCATCGCGAGCACCGCCTGCCTGGTGCGCCGCTTTACCTTCTCCCACGAGCCGCTGCCCAGCTTGTCGAGCTTGGGTTCCGCGTCGTCGCCGCCGATGTACCGTTGAACGAGATTTATCCGCTCGACCGGCACGTACATCGTGTCGTTGCCCGAGTATTCGAGATTGAGAAAGTCGCCCTCGACGTCGGCGACCTTCATGTGCCGCAGGCCGCGGTACTTCGCGATGCCGTGATCGATATGCACGACGAAATCGTCGGGCTTCAGCTCTTCAAGATTGAGCAGCGCGCCCTTGGCGCTCGGACGCATCCGCCGATGCGCCCGCGGCTCGCCGAAAATTTCCTCTTCGCTGTATATGTAGAGACCGTCCGCCTGCAAAACGACACCGGCGGAAATCTCCCCTTCCATGATCGCGGGGCGGTAGTCCGGACATTCCAGCAGCGCCGACAAACTTTTGCATTCGACGTTGACTTCGAGATCCCACGCCTCCAGATGCCGGCGCAGGCGCGCCACCTGATGCGGCCCCTCAACGATCATCAGCGAACGTCCCTGCCCGCGCTGGACTTCGCGCAATTCCGTCGCCAGCGGCTCGAAGCTCGGCGGCGTCCGTAGTCCGCTCAGTTGGTTCGATCCCAGCCGCAGACTGGCCTGCGATTTGACCTCAACCGGCACCGCCCATCCCTCGCGCGGCGCGGCCATCGTCACCAGCGAGCCGGCCTCGACCGCGGTGAAGTTTCCGAGCGCGCGTTCGAACGCGTCCGCCCCGATGAACAGCGACTCCGGCGCCGGATGAAACGCGGGCTTGCGCGCCGCCGCTGCGGTCTCGCTGTTAACCGTATCAGCAAATCGATTTGCCTCGGCGAGAATGCGCCCCGGATCGACCAGCCACAGCAACGCACCCGCCGGCATGTAATCGAACACGCTGTCGAGCGCGCGTCCGTACACATACGGCATCAGCAGTTCAGCGCCTGGAAACAGCAACCCGTTCTCGAGCGCCTCGGACAGTTCCGCGGCCTCCTTGCGCACCATGCCGATTTCCGCGGCCCGCAACGCGACCTGCTCGCGCAGCTTCGGGTCCTTCAGCGCAGACGGCGGCACGTAGCGAGTGCGCGTGATCGTCGCCTCGAGCAGTTCGCCGCCCGAGCGCTGGCTGTTCGCGTCGAAATGGCGAATCGAGGTGATCAGGTCGTCTTCGAGCTCGATGCGAATCGGGTCGCGGTACAGCGGCGAGAACGCATCGACGATTCCGCCGCGCACGCTGAAGTCGCCCGCCTCTTCGCTCTGCGGCACGCGCTGATAGCCGCACGCCGCCAGCGCTTCGACGAGAGCCTCGAGATCCAGCCGGTCGCCAATCGCCACTTTAACGATTGATTCGTTGAAGACCGTGCGCGGAATCGTGCGCGTCATCAGCGCTTCGGCCGACGTGACGACCAGCGGCGACTCATGCCGAAGCATCGCGAACAACGCCGCCAGTTGCGACGCCTGCGCGTCGGTCGGTGGCGACAATTGCGCCATCGGTTTCACTTCCCACGAGCGGATCAGATGCACCCGGCGGGTGGCGGCGTCGGCGTCGGACGCCTCACCGAGAAAAAACGCAACCTCCCCCGCCAGCGCCTCGGCTTCCGGCGCCGTTGATGTGATCGCGACGATCGGACGCTGCAATCGCAGCCGCATCTCGCGGATCATCAGCGCGCCGGCCGTGCCGCGCAGTCCCATCACCGGGAATCGGCGTTCGGTATTTGCCGCGAGCCGCGCTTCGAGTTCGCCGGCTGCTTCTTTGAGGCTGCGTTGCAAGTTTTTCCGATCCGAATACGCAAATTCGCCTTGCGGCGATGCGCGCGAGGAGCGCACATGCCGCTGGCGTCACAAGAATGATAGCAGAAAATCGCGCGCGAACGCGCGGCCGCGGTACCGGAGGAGTGATCGTGAAATGAAATCGCGAGGCTAGCGCGTGTTGCCGCCCGGCGGCACCGCATTCGCGATTGGCTCGCCCACCGCGCCAACTCGCACCGCGATCTTGAGTGTCGTGTGCGAGTTGCCTTGCGGCCTGATTACCGTCAGGTACATCGTGTCTCCCGGCTTGAGCCGCGCCATCGCGCTTTCCAGATCGCTCTGGTCGCGCACGCGCCGATCGTCAACCGCGACAATCAGATCTCCCTCATGTCCCATCGCTCCCGAACTGGTCAGCGCCTTGTTAGCCAGGATCGAGCCGCCGGGCAGTATTCCCGTCAGCGTGGAAACCGCCGCGCCGATTGGGCTCATTCCGGAGCGCGCCTGCAGGCCCGCCTGCGCGGCCGGACTGTTGGGATCGATGGTCAGCACCTCGAGCCCATGCTCCTCCCCTCCGAGGTAGCACTTCGTCGCATATTGCACGGTGATGCCGAGGTAGGGCCGAGGATGCGGCCGGTTGCTATCGGCGTTGCCGTTGATATCGCCGTTGCCGTTCTCTGTTTTCGGGCGGAAGTTGGGTTCGATCGACGCGTTGTTCTCGCCCGGATTAAAATTCCGGCCGCCGGGGATCTCCTGAACGCCGGGTTTCGGCGCCGCCAAGCCGGGCTGCGGAGCTATTTCGAGCGTCGCGTCGCTGCCGCCCTGCCCCGTAATTCCGGGATTGGCCGAATTCCCGCCGCTCTGGGAGCCCGTTTGCGAGTCCTGCGCCTGCGCGACTGCAAGATGAGACAGCGCGAACAGCACGGCTGTCGCCACGCCCAGCGTGAGCATCTTTTGCAGCTTCATTTCATCGCGCTCGGCGATCGATCCGGTGATGCAGGAACTCTGCAAATATAAGCCCGCCGCGCGATCTGCTCAACCTGCACGATTTCTCCTTGAAGAGCGCGCGAACCCATGCGAAAGTTTTGCTGGCGTTCATGAAAATAATATCCACGGTTGCGCTGCAACCCGCGCATCGCGCCGCAATTACCAGCGCAGTGCCCGGAGCCGAATTGTCCGATCGCCAGTGCCGAACCCTCGAAGAAGTCAGCGAGTTGGTCAGCGGCGGATGCGACGTGCTGCTCACGTTTCGGATGCCCAACGACATCGCGAACCGGGCGCGCGGCCTCAAGTGGATTCAACTGCTCAGCGCCGGCGCCGACCACGTACTCGGCGGACCGCTCAAGGGGATCGCGATTCCAGTCACGACCGCGAGCGGAATTCATGCGACCCCGATCGGGGAATACACGATAGCCTCGATGCTCTCGTATGCGCATCGGATTCATCTCGCGATTCGGGCGCAGATTCGCCGCGAGTGGATGCGCTCGGGCGCTTTCATGGCGAGCGTGGACGAAATCCGTGGGCAGACCCTTGGCATCATCGGCTACGGATCGATTGGCAGGGAAACGGCGCGGCTCGCGGCCGCATTCGGGATGAACGTGCTCGCGCTCAAGCGCAACCCGGCCGAGCGCGCCGATCCCGGATGGTGTCCGGCGGGGCTCGGCGATCCCGAAGGCAGGATTCCCGCGCGCTTCTTCGGTCCGGGCGAGCGCGAAGCGATCCTCCGCGACAGCGATTACGTGTCCGTCACGCTGCCCCTCACCGACCACACGCGCAAGTTCATCGGCGAGCGGGAATTCGCCGCGATGAAGGCCGGCGCGTACCTGGTAAATATCGGGCGCGGCGAAGTGATCGACGAGCGCGCGATGGCCACGGCGTTGAGCGCGGGAAAGATTGGCGGCGCGGGCCTCGACGTGTTCGAGCATGAACCGCTCCAGGCCGACAGCCCGCTGTGGGATATGGAAAACGTCATCCTGACGCCGCACATTTCCGGCGCCAATCGCGGCTACATGGACAAGGCATGCCAACTGTTCGCAGAGAATCTAAAACGCTTCGCCGCGAACCGCCCGCTGCTGAACCTGGTCGATCCAAACCTCGGCTATTGATACTTGTGCCTCCGCCCCACGTGTTCTAGCAGGGCGAAGCCCGCATCTCTTCCTAACATTGGGTGCAGGGGTCACCGCTGCCCAGGGAAGTGTGAAACCCACGGCGGGTTTCACTTCAATTAAGTCGTTCCACTCCCCCGAGCCTTCAACGCCGCCAGGAATCGTTCCTTCAATCCATCGAACGGCCCGTTCGACATGAACAGCGCGACGTCGCCCGCGCGCGCGTCGGCGAGCATCCGCTCGAGGATCTCGTCGTTCGACGCGCATGCAATCGCGCGCGCTCCACGCGCACTGATCGCACTGGCGAGCGCGCCTGTTTCCAACCGCTCGCCCGGCGCGATCGGATCGTTTTCCTTGAAATAGACCGGGCCCAGATAAACGCGCGACGCTCGATCGAATGCGGCCGCGAACGCATTTTGAAAAACGTTGCGCCGCGCCGTATTCGAGCGCGGCTCGAACGCCGCAAGTATCCGCCGGCCGGGGAACCGTTCGGCAATCGCCTCGAGCGTGACGCCGATCGCGGTCGGGTGATGCGCAAAGTCATCGACCACACTCACTCCCGCCGCCTCTCCGATCACCTGCTGCCGGCGCACCACGCCCTTGAAGGTGTGCAACCCGCCGGCAATCTCGTCGCCGGAGACTCCAAACGCGCTCAGCAGCACGTAAACGCCGAGCGCGTTGGCGACATTCATTCGGCCGCCGATCGGGAGATGGATTGAATTCTGGATTCGGTCGCCGTCGCGCATCACCGAAAATCTCGCGCCGTCAGCGCCCACCGTAATCTCCGTCGCGCGGTACTCGCCCCCGCGCAGCCCGTACGTGAGCCGCCGCGAGCGCGCCGCCGCGCTGACCTCGAGCGCGTGCGGGAAGTCGGCGCATACCGCGAGCACACGCGACGAATCCATCTGCTCGACGAGCGCGCGGAAACTCGACTTCACATGCTCGAGATCGCGATAAATATCGGCGTGATCGAATTCGACAGCCGTGATAATGGCGCCGCTGGCGCGGTAGTGCAGAAACTTCGGCCCCTTGTCGAAAAACGCGGTGTCGTACTCGTCGCCCTCGATCACGAAATCGGCGCCCCGGCCAAGCCGGTAGTTCGATCCGAAATCGCTCGCCACTCCTCCCACCAGCATCGAGGGATCGCGCCCCGCCGCGTCGAGCACATGCGCCATCATCGCGGTCGAAGTGGTCTTGCCGTGCGTTCCCGCGACCATCAGCACGCGCCGGCCCTTCAGAAAAAAATGCCACAGCGCTTCAGGCATCGAGAGATATGGGATCGGGGAAGCGAGCAGTGCCACGGCTTCGGGATTGCTCGCCACGATCGCATTGCCCACCACCACCAGGTCGGGCGCGGGCAACAGGTTCGCGGGCGAAAATCCCGTCGTCAATCCGATCCGCGAGTTCCTGAGCAGCGACGCCGTCGGCTCGTAGAGCTGATTGTCGGAGCCCGTGACCGACAAGCCGCGCTCCACCAGCATCCCGGCCAGAGCGGCCATCGCGGTGCCGCCGACTCCGATCAGATGCACGCGTTTGGCGGACGCCGGGATGCGCGCGAGGCGCGCGGTGCTGCCGGAATCAGCCACCGTCGAGCGCATCCATGATCAAATCGTAAATCTTCGGGCGGAACTCGCGAATCTTTTGATTGTCGCGCCGCGGATGAACGCGGTTGCTCAGCATCGAGATCGCGACCTCGCTCTCCGGCTCGATCCATATCGAGGTGCCGGTGAAGCCGAGATGGCCCACTGCCGCCGGCGAGAATCGATGCCCCGAGCTGGAATGCTCCGCCGCCGGCGTGTCCCATCCAAGCGCCCACGTCGAGCCGGGCACGGTCGTGTCGCGCGTCCAGAATTCACGAATTATTTTTTGCGGCACGAAATCCGAGCGTCCGGCGTAACACGCGATCAGCTCGCGCGCGAGGCGATCGACCTCGCGCACCGGCGCGAACAGTCCGGCATGACCCGCCACTCCACCCATCGCGAACGCGTTCTCGTCGTCAACTTCGCCGACCAGCAGCCGCTTGCGCGAAGGGCAGATTTCGGTCGGCGCGAACATGTCGGCGACCGGCTCCAGCCGTCGCGAGCGGATCAGTGAAATGTCTATATAGTCGGTCGCGCGCAGGCCCAGCGGGCGGAAGATTTTCTCGCGGCAGAATCGGTTGAGCGCGACGCTGGCGACCTTTTCGATCGTCTCACCCAGCAAGATGAAACCGAGATCCGAGTAGATAGTTTTGGTCGCGGGCGCGGCCTCGGGTTTTTCGCGATGAATCTCCTCGTAAGCGAACTCCTTGGCGCCGTGACTCGCCATGAAGTTGACCCGCCCGCTTTTTTCGATATCCGCGATCCGCTGGTAGAACGGCCGCCACGCCGCCAGGCCCGAGCAATGCGCCAGCAGATGGCGAAACGTGACGGTGGTCTTGCCGTGCACGCCAAAGTTCGGAAAGAAGCGCGTCACTCGATCGTCGAGGCGAAACTTGCCGTCGCGCGCCAGGATCATCACCGCGACCGTCGTCGCCAGCGCCTTGGTGAGTGACGACAGGTCATAGACGGTTTCTATTTTGGCCGGCGAGCGGCTCGGCTCGATCGATCTGAATCCGAATGCGCCCTCGAACGCGACCTCCGCACCGCGCCGCACGACGACCGTCGCGCCGGGAATCACCCGCTCCTCGACCGCGTCGTTGAATGCCTGCTCGACCTCACTCCATCCCAACGCTTAATCCTCCGGAAAACTTGGCCCGTTACCGCGTCACGGCCGGCTCAGTGAAGATGATTCGGCGCGCGGCGGAATCGATTCGCGCCACCATGCCGAACGGAATCGTAAAATTCTCGGTGCCATGCCCGGCCTCGACGCCGTACAGCACCGGGCATCCCAGCCCGGCGGTCTGCTCGGCGGCGAAGCGCGCGATCAGCCGCGTCTCCTGCTCGTTTCCGTCGATCGCGCGAATCGCGCCGAAAACAATTCCCGCCACTCGGCCGAGCGCGCCGGTTTGGCGCAACTGCACGAGCATCCTGTCGATTCGATAGGCTTTCTCACCCGTGTCTTCGAGGAACAGGATTCGGCCGTCGAAGCGCGGCTCATACGGTGTGCCTATCATCGCGACCAGCACCGACAGACAGCCGCCGATAACCTCGCCCTGTGCGCACCCGGGATGCATCGTCTCGCGCGCCTCGAGCTCGAAGCCGTCGAGTTTGCCGCCGAGCAGGTCTTTCATATGCTCGAACGCGCGCGGGCTCAGGCCTCGCGCAAAATCCATCGCGACCATCGGCCCGTGAAACGATACCATCCCGGCGAAATCGACCAGCGCGTTGAGGATAAAGGTTGCGTCCGAGAAGCCGACGAAGATCTTGGGCGTGCGGGCCATCGCTTTGAAGTCGAGCAGCGGCAGTAGCCGCCCGCATCCGTAACCGCCGCGCGCGGAAAAGATCGCCTTGACCTCGGGGTCGGCAAAGTATTCTTGAAGCTCGCTCGCCCGCTCGCGATCGTCGCCGGCCAATATCCCCGAACGCGCCAGCACGCGCTGCGAAACTTTGACCCGAAAACCCATCGAGGCGAGCACGTTGACGCCACGCTCGAGATGCTCCCGTTCGATCGCCGCGGCGGGCGCGACGACCGCAACTGTATCGCCCGGTTTGAGCGCGTTGGGTTTGATCGGTTTGGGGTTCACGCTATTTCGCCCCGAATCCTACCAGAAGGCGCCCGCGAACACCCATGAGTTTCGCGAATTGCGCCACTCCCCGCGGCGCTCGAGCAGGTCAGGAAACCGACCGCCCTGAATTGCGAGCGCCGGGATCAGTCGAACTTGAGAATGATTTTCCCGAAGTGCTCGCTCGCTTGCATCATGCGATGCGCCGCCGGCGCGTCCGCGGCCGGGATCACCTTGTAAATTGGCGGACGCAACCGGCCGGCTTCGAGAGCCGCGCCAAATTGCCCGAGGAACGCCGCGACGATCTGCGCTTTCTCGGCGGCTGGGCGTGTGCGCAGAGTCGAGCCGAAGATTTTCAGATGACGGCGCAAAACGGCGGCCAGATCGAGCTCGGCGCGCGTCCCGTTCATCAAGCCTATCAGGACCAGCCGCCCGCCGTTGGCAAGCGACTCGATATTTCCGGGCAGGTAGGCGCCGCCGATGCTGTCTAGAATCACATCCACGCCGCGCCCGTCGGTCGCGGCCTTCACGGCCGGCGCGAAAGGCCCGCGCTTGTAGTTGATCGCGACGTCGGCGCCCAACTTGAGGCATTGCTCGCATTTCTCATCCGCGCCCGCAGTTACGATCACGCGCACGCCCGCTTCCTTGAGCAATAGAATCGATGCGGTGCCGACGCCGCTGCCGCCACCGTGAATCAAAGCGGTCTCGCCGCGCTTGATCCCGGCGAGCATAAAAAAGTTCAGGAACGCGGTCAGAAAGACCTCGGGGATTCCGGCAGCTTCCTCGAAACTCAGCGGCGCGGGAATCTTCATCGCGGATCCGCAATGCACCGCAGCTTTCTCGGCGTAGCCGCCGCCCGGCAGCAATGCCATCGCGCGATCGCCTGTTTTCCATCCGATGGCGGCAGCGCCGACCGCGGCAACTTCGCCGGCACATTCCAGGCCGATGATTTCCGACGCGCCCGGCGGGGGCGGGTAGAATCCCTGGCGCTGAAGAATGTCCGCGCGATTGACCCCGGCGGCTCGGACGCGAATCAGTATTTCGTCGGGCTTGAGCGCAGGCTCGGCAACTTCGCCGATTTTGAGCGCATTTTCATCGCCGGATTTTTCAACGATTACTGCCTTCATCATCTGTAAATCATTTTGACCGAAATCTGCTTCGTGCCGGCGCCGTCATAGTGAAATTTCGTCTCGTCGAATGACGGCGCTTTGAACTGGGCCTTGGCGTTGTTTGAGAATCCGTAGCCCTCGAGCGGGTAGCCGATGAAATTCGAATCGAATTTGCCGTTGCCGTTCTCGTCGTGAAAAAGGGTGACGGCATAGTCGCCGGCCGGGACTCCGCCGAAGACGCATTCGCCGCGATTGCCCTGAATCTTTGCCCAGATGTGACCCAGTATATGAGAGTCGTCGCGCGGAAATCCCTCGGGACCGGGCCACAGCGAGCATCCCAGTTGCCCCTTGTCGTTTCTAAAGCCGGTCACTTCGACCTTGATGCCGTCCGCTTTCGCCGCGTCGCCGGCGCGCGCCGGGGCAGGCAACGCGGCCGCTACGAGCAGCAGTGCGAATGCGACCGGCCGGATTCTGATTCTCATTGAACTGCTTCTCCAAAAATGAAGAGAGTCCACGGGGACCCTCTCACGCGTTCAATTCCCACAAATTACGAAACGCCGCGTCGAGTGTACGATCGGAGCGCCGCTTGATTGCGACGCGACATCCAGCCTCGATATAGCGCCTTTGCCGGGGATTCGGCAAATTCCGTCTGCACGATTACCCGAGCAACCGCGCAACGGTCTTCTCGAACTCGCCCGGCTTGCCGCCCGCGTCGATCTCCACCGGATGCAGATCGACGCCGGCTTCGTCCTGCGCCTTGAGCCGCTCGATCGCGCCTTCGACTGTGCCGATATAACCCAACTCGCCCAGCAGCTTGGGCGATAGCGCCGCAGTGCCCGCCTTGGAGCCGCCCGCAGCCCACGCCTGTTTGACCTTCTGCACCTCGTCGCCGAAGCCAAAGCGGGTGAGCTGCTCGGAATAGAAGGTGCCCATTCGCGCGGCGTAGAAGGCGACGTTGGCGGCATGTCCGGCAACCGCGCGATCGACGTTGGCCGTCACCGTCACCTGTCCGGGCGCTTTGACGGCGACCGCGCGCGGCTCGCGGCCGGCGGCCGTCGCAATCGCGCGGAAATCCGCGATCGTCTTCTTGAGCGAGTTAATCGGGATCATCACCGGCAGCCATCCGTCGGCTTTCATCGCGGTGAACTCGACGCTCTTTTTGTTGAGCGAGGCGATCCAGATTGGAATATGCTTGCGCGGGGTCTCGAAGCGCATCGTGAAGCCGCGATGCAGCTTGAACAGCCTGCCTTCGTAGTTCAGCGGCGTCCGCGCCATTATCATGTTGATGATTTCCACGTACTCCTTCATCCGCGTCAGCGGCGGATTGAACGGAACACCGTGAAAATGTTCGATCACCTGCGGACCGCTGGTGCCCAGCCCGATGATCATGCGGCCGTTGCTCAACTCGTCGAGCGTGCCGAAATGCTGCGCGAGCGCGGCCGGCGTGCGCGAGTAGATATTCACGACCGAGGTCGCAAGCTGGACCTTACTGGTGTGCTCGGCGAGCAGCGTGAGCAGCGTGAAGGCGTCGCGGCCCCACGCTTCGGCCACCCAGATCGAATGGATTCCTGCGGCGTCCGCGATTTTTGCGCGTTCGATCACCGCCTTGAAGTCGAGCTTGCCCTGCCAATTGACGCCGATTGACAGCTTGCGCGCCATTAAATTTCCTCCTGACTTACAACTACACGAGATCGCGAATCCTTTTCTTCCATTTGTACCATCGGAACGCGGAAGCAGAATCGGGCGCCGCGGAATCTTCCGCCGAACACTGACGGACGCCGCTCTTCGCTACTTGATGCCGCAGTAAACGGCGAAGATCAGATTCTTGTACGCGCAATCGATATCGCGGAACCCCGCCTCGCGCATCCATTCGAGCTGATCCTCGAGCGTCGCCGCGCGATCGAACTTCATTCGGTCGAGCGCCGCCGCCAGGTCGCGATCGTCCATCCCCAATTCGCGCACCCGCGTGATCCATCGCTCGTGATGAAACCGGTCCCGCTCCGGGGTCGCGCCGCGAAACTGCTCAGCGTTGATGAATACACCGCCGTGGTTGAGCGCGCCGTGGATTCGATCGAACAACGAGCGCTTTTGGCCGTCGCTCAGGTGATGAATCGAGAGCGCCGAAACCACCGCGTCGTATTTTTCCTGGATCGGGTCAACGCCGTAGTCGGAGACCTCGAAGCGGAAGCGCTCGCCGCCCAATTCGAAGCGCGCACGCGCCCGCTCGAGCATCTCACTCGAGATGTCCACCATCGTGATTCGCGCCTGCGGGAAACTGTACGCGATGAACGCCGCCATCAGGCCCGTGCCGGCGCCGAGATCGAGAACCTTGAGCCGGCTATCGTGCGGAAATCGTATCAAATCGATCGCTGCGCGATAGAAGTCGTCGAACCCCGGCACCAGCCGGCGCCGCGTGCGGTCGTAGTCCTGCGCCGCAAGATCGAACGCGTGCTGTACTGAATTCGCCATCTGAAGATTGTGCGGACGCGACGGTCGCGAATCAACCGCACACTCGAGACGGGTGGCGATCCATCCGTACCGCTATTTACTAAGTTTCGTCAGTCCTTTCTTTCTGCGCTCGGCCCACCGCTTCTTCATAAGCTCCGACAGCCGCTTTCTGCCCTCTTTGGTGATACCGCCGCGGCTCTTTGTTTTCGTGGCGCCCGGCTTAGAAGCCGCGATCCGGCCTTTTCTGCCGGTAGCCGTCGATCCCGCTCCCACCAAAGCCGTGATCGCACTGATAAGCCGGTCCCTTTCCTTCTTCAGGTCTGCAACGATTCTATCGATCTCCAAGTAAGTGCTCCTTTGGGTCCCCTAGGTCCCCGATGTTTTGCTTAGCTCCCAACCCTAAACATAGCCGACAATTATAATTGCTGGAGTTACCGGGAATTGCAATTTCTGCCAGCTAGGTTGTGCAATGCTCCGGACAGGCCGCAGGGCCTGTCGTATCCATGTACGGCACGACGAAAACGAAGGAACCCTGCTGCCCGGTCTGGACAGCCTGCGACGGGCTTTGCCCAACATCGCTGACCTGCCCATAAACTCGCACGGTTGCCCATAAATGCCGGGATCAAGTGGGATCGCGCGGGATGAACCGGGATCGCGGACCAGTTCGGACCAAGCCGGACGAGTGCGGACGGCCTGCAAAATTCAGATGCCATCTGG
>Ga0208850_1000067_pt1 | contig 41093 bp, 35 predicted proteins | sample NGESurshal092012_5_FD_184475 | JGI IMG/M metagenome (GOLD analysis project Ga0208850, IMG submission 184475) | Arctic peat soil microbial communities from Barrow, Alaska - NGEE Surface sample 210-2 shallow-092012 (SPAdes) | ecosystem: Environmental > Terrestrial > Soil > Wetlands > Peat ... | reverse complement strand
CGCTGCCGAACTTCCCCCCTCCGACCAGCGAGCACCCCCTTCGTGGACGTGTGCTCGACGCCTTGATCGACGAGGGTTTCGAGCCCAACCTCGACCAGGACGGCGATGTGGCCTTCACGGTCCAGGACCAGCAGATGTTCGTGCGCTGTATGGAGGGCGACTTCACCATCATGCGCATCTTCGGCCAGTGGCAGGTTGGCGACGACGTCCCGCAGGACGCCCTGAGCCAGCTCCAAGCTTGCAACGAGCTGACCCTGCGCCTCAACGTCGTCAAGGCCGGTATTGCGAACGGGACCCTCGTGGTGACCGGTGAGCACGTCGTCGCGCCGGAGACGGACGTCAAGGCGCTGCTGGTGGTCACCACCCAGCTGGTCCTGTCCGCGGTTCACATGTGGCACGAGACCATCATGGGCAGGACGCAGGACGAGGGCGCCGGAACGGAAGAGGTATGAGCGACCTCGTGCGCTTCGAGGTCGAGGGTGGCATCGCCACCATCCGTCTTGAACGACCACCGGTGAACGCGCTGAACTTCGTGGTCCAGGACGCCCTGCACGCCGCCGCGCTCGAAGCCGGCACGCGCCGCGACGTCTCTGCGGTCATCATCTACGGCGGCGAGAAGACCTTCGCCGCCGGCGCGGACGTCAAGGAGATGCAGACCATGTCCTACACGGACATGGTCGACCGGTCCGCGGCGTTGCAGGCCGCCTTCATCGCGATCGCCCGGATCCCCAAGCCCACCGTGGCCGCGATCACCGGGTACGCACTGGGTGCCGGCTGTGAGCTCACCCTGGCCTGCGACTTCCGGGTTGCCGCCGACGACGCCAAGCTCGGCCAGCCCGAGGTCGCGCTGGGGGTCATCCCGGGCGCCGGTGGCACCCAGAGGCTGACCCGGCTGATCGGCCCGGCCCGGGCCAAGGACATGATCTTCACCGGACGCCCGGTCTCGGCCCAGGAAGCCCTGCGGATCGGCCTGGTGGATGAGGTCGTCGCACCCGGTGAGGTCTACGCCGCTGCGCGCCGGCGGGTCCAGGGCTACGTGGGCGGTCCGGCATACGCCATTCGTGCGGCCAAGGAGGCCATCGACCGGGGCCTCGAGGTCGATCTGGAGACGGGCCTGGAGATTGAGCGGATGCAGTTCGCCGGGGTCTTCGCGACCCGCGACCGTGACATCGGCATGGCCGCGTTCGTCGAACGTAAGAAGGGCAGGGCGCAGTTCGAGGGCCGCTAACTCCGGCCCGTCCGGGCCGACCGCGAACGGCCAGGGTGTCGTTCATCACGGTGCTCCGGCGTTTCTTTCCGGTGGGCAAGGCTGTCAAGATGTTCCGAAACCCCAAGTCAAAATTCCCTACGAAAGGGGACAGCCAGCGATGAACATCGTCGTCTGTGTCAAATACGTGCCCGACGCCCAGTCGGACCCCACGTTCAACGAGTCGGATAACACCACCGATCGGTTGGGCGTTGACGGTCTGCTCTCTGAGCTGGACGAGTACGCGATCGAGGCAGGCCTCAAGCTGGCCGAATCCGAGGCGGGCGAAGAAAGCACCGTCACCGTGCTGACTGTCGGCCCGGCCAAGGCCGCCGATGCGATCAAGAAGTCCCTGCAGATGGGCGCTCACGCGGGGGTGCACGTCACCGACGATGCGATCCACGGGTCCGACGCCGTGGCGACCTCGTTGATCCTGGCCGAGGCCGTGAAGAAGATCGGCAACCCGGACCTGATCCTGACCGGCATGGCATCCACGGACGGAACGATGGGTGTCGTTCCGGCAATGCTCGCCGAGCGTCTGGGCCTGCCCCAGGTGACTCTGGCCTCTGAGCTGACCGTGGCCGGTGGCACCGTCACCATCCGCCGCGACGGTGATGTGGCCTCGGAGACCATCACGGCCTCCCTGCCGGCTCTGGTCTCGGTCACCGACCAGATCAACGAGCCGCGCTACCCCTCCTTCAAGGGCATCATGGCCGCCAAGAAGAAGCCGGTGCAGACCTGGTCGCTGGCCGACCTCGGCATTGACGCCGGCTCGGTGGGCCTGGCCGCGGCCTGGACCACCGTCGAGTCCTTTGCCAAGCGCCCGCCGCGCGCAGTAGGCCAGATCGTCACCGATGAGGGTGAGGGCGGCACCAAGCTCGCCCAGTTCCTGTCCGCGAACAAGTTCATCTGAACCCGAACCAGATAGACGTAGGAGAAACGCACATGACTGAAGTTCTCGTTCTGGTCGACCACGTCGGTGGCACGGTCCGCAAGACCGCCCTCGAGCTGCTGACGATCGCGCGCCGCCTCGGCGAGCCGTCCGCGGTCTTCATCGGGTCCGGGTTCGACACCGCCAAGGAGACCCTGGCGCAGTACGGCGCCGAGAAGGTCTACCGGGTGGAGTCCGCTGATGTCAGCGACTACCTGGTGGCGCCCAAGGCCGAGGTGCTGGCGGCGCTTGTCGGCTCAGCAGCACCCGCGGCGGTCCTGATCACCTCCTCTCCCGAGGGCAAGGAGATCGCGGCTCGCCTGGCCATCAAGACGCAGTCCGGTCTGATCACCGACGCGGTCGACGTACAGGCCGGTGAAGGCGGCACGGTGCGCACCACCCAGTCCGTGTTCGCGGGCGGCTTCACCGTGCAGGCGAGCGTCACCAAGGGCACCCCAATCGTCACGGTCAAGCCGAACTCGGCTACGCCGGAAGCGGTTACGGGTGCCGCCGCTGACCAGGTCCTCGAGATCACGATCTCCGAGAGCGCCAAGGCGGCCCGGATCACCGACAGTCAGCCCAAGGTTGCCTCCGGTCGTCCCGAGCTGACCGAGGCCGCGATCGTGGTCTCCGGTGGTCGCGGCACCGCCGGTGACTTCTCCAAGGTCGAGGAGTTCGCCGACTCCCTGGGGGCGGCTGTCGGAGCCTCGCGGGCTGCCGTTGACGCGGGGTGGTACCCGCACAGCAACCAGGTCGGACAGACCGGCAAACAGGTTTCCCCCCAGCTCTACGTTGCAGCGGGCATCTCTGGTGCGATCCAGCACCGAGCCGGCATGCAGACGTCCAAGATGATCATCGCGGTCAACAAAGACGAAGAGGCGCCCATCTTCGAGCTGGTCGACTTCGGCGTCGTCGGTGACCTGTTCACTGTCCTGCCGCAGGCCACCAAGGCGGTCAACACCGCCAAGGGCTGAACCTCGGCATTGGTGACGTCAACGTAGACTCGATGGGTGCTTGACTCCTTTGTCTACCTCGACCATGGCGCGACCACGCCGATGCTGCCCGAAGCGATCGAGGCGATGACCGCGCAGATGGCGATGGTCGGCAATGCCTCATCTCTGCACACCTCGGGCCGTCGTGGACGTCGGGTGGTCGAGGAGTCCCGTGAGGCGATTGCCCAGGCCATCGGCGCCCGGCCCTCCGAGGTGCTGTTCACCTCAGGGGGGACCGAGTCCGACAACCTGGCCATCAAGGGCACCTTCTGGGCCCGGCGGGACGCCGACCACCGGCGGGTGCGCATTCTGGTCAGCATGGTCGAGCACCACGCCGTCATCGACTGTGTCGACTTCCTCGAAGCCCACGAGGGCGCCAAGGTCACCTGGCTCGAGGTCGACCACCTCGGGCGTGTCCACCCCGAGACGGTCCGCGCCGCCATCGGGAACGACCCTGGCACGGTCGCGCTCGTCAGCGTGATGTGGGCCAACAACGAAGTCGGGACCGTCCAGCCGATTGCCGAGATAGCCGCGGTTGCGCACGAGTTCGGCATCCCGGTGCATAGCGACGCTGTCCAGGCCGTCGGCCAGCTTGAGGTCGACTTCGCCGCCAGCGGGCTCGATCTGTTGAGCATCAGCGGCCACAAGATCGGTGGTCCCCAAGGCGTGGGCGCGCTGCTGGCTCGACGCGATGCCACCCTCGTGCCACTGACACACGGCGGAGGCCAAGAGCGTCAGGTGCGCAGTGGCAGTCTGGACGTTCCGGCGATTCGCGGATTCGCCGTCGCCATGCGCCACGCCGTGGCGAACCGTGCGGTGGGCGCCGAACGGCTGATCGCCTTGCGCGACAAGCTGATTCGTGGCGCCCAGGATGCCGGCTTCGGAGTCCAGGTGACTGGCGACTGGGAGCCCGGTGACGGCATCCGGCGTCTGCCGGGCAATGCGCACCTGCTTGTTCCCGGCTGTGACGGTGACTCCCTGCTCTATCTGCTGGACGCAGCCGGGGTCCAGTGCTCCACCGGCTCGGCCTGTCAGGCCGGTGTCCCGCAGCCCAGCCACGTTTTGCTGGCCATGGGTATGTCGGAGCAGAAGGCCCGTGGCGCTCTGCGCCTCACGCTCGGGCACACCTCTACCGATGCCGACATCGACGCGTTCCTCGCGGCTCTGCCGGCGGCGGTCGAGCGTGCCCAAAGGGCTCAGGTGGCCATCAGACCAAAGACCGTGCCCCCTGCGCAGGCGAGCCCGAAGCAGACGCGCTGATGCGCGTCGTTGCCGCGATGAGTGGCGGCGTCGACTCGGCGGTGGCGGCGGCGCGCATGGTCGAGGCCGGGCATGAGGTTGTCGGGGTTCATCTCGCGCTGAGCCAGAACGCCGCCACGTTGCGCGAGAGCGCACGCGGCTGTTGCACCATCGAGGACGCCGGTGATGCCCGCCGGGTGGCCGACATGATCGGGATCCCCTTCTATGTCTGGGACATGGCGGCGCGTTTCAAGAGCGACGTGGTCGAGGACTTCATCGCGGAGTACGCGGCAGGTCGCACGCCCAACCCATGTCTGCGCTGCAACGAGAAGATCAAGTTCTCCGCTCTGCTGGACAAGGCACTGGCGCTGGGATTCGATGCCGTGGCGACCGGCCACTACGCCCAGATCGTCGACAGCGCTGCTGGCACCCGGGAGCTTCATCGCGCCGTTGACATGGGCAAGGACCAGTCCTATGTCCTGGGCGTGCTCAACGCGGACCAGCTGGCGAGGTCCTTCTTCCCCCTGGGTGACACAGCCAAGCCGGCGATCCGGCAGGAGGCGGCCGCCCGCGGGTTCTATGTCGCGGACAAGCCCGACAGTCACGACATCTGTTTCATCCCCGACGGCGACACCCGCAAGTGGCTGACCGAGCGCCTCGGCGAGCAGCCCGGCGACATCGTCGACGCCGACGGCACCACGGTGGGCCAGCACGGGGGCGCCTACGCGTTCACCGTCGGGCAGCGCCGCGGCCTGCGCCTCGGAGCGCCCGCCGCAGGTGGCGAACCTCGCTATGTCCTGGAGGTGCAGCCCCGGACCAACACCGTCGTGGTCGCCACCGGCGAGCTTCTCGGCGTCGATGCGATCACCGGGGACCATGCCCGGTGGTGCGGGCCGGCGCCGCAGGGCGTGGTGTCGGTGGGTGCGCAGGTCCGGGCCCACGGCGAGGAGGTTCCGGCCACGGCCTGGGCGGACGGCGAGCGGGTGCAGGTGCTCCTCCAGCGTCGTATCCGCGGGGTCGCGCCCGGCCAGTCCGTGGTGCTGTACGACGGAACCCGGGTGCTCGGATCCGCGACGATCGCCAGGGCAACCACGACAACGAGCACCGGGGCTGCCGGCGAGGCAGCGACCAGCAGATCGCCGGCCGCCGGATAGGCTCTGCAGGTGAGCAGAGCCAGCGGAATCGGGTCATGGCCGGACACCGACGTACGCCAGGCGGTGAGCGCGGTTCGGGACCTGCTCAGCGAGGACGGGCTGCCGTACCTGCCGGAGCTTCCCGCTCGTGGGCCCGGCGCCGACATGATCGGGCGGGCCGCGGGAATGCTGGCCGATCTTGCTGTCGACCTGCAGCCGATGGGGTGGCGGTTCGTCGACCGCCCCGGCCGCGACTCCCATCGCACGTCGGGGCTGCTGCGCGAGGACCTCGACGAGCTGGCCGAGGCTTTCGACGGCTACGAAGGCGACCTCAAGGTGCAGATCGCCGGTCCCTGGACCCTGGCCTCGTCGATCTGGCTACATCGGGGCGAACGTTCGGTGGTCGACGCCGGCGCCACCCGCGACGTGATCGCGTCCCTGGCAGAGGGGCTGCGCACCCACCTGGGTGAGGTCGCCAAGCTGGTCCCCAAGGCCAACCTCGTCGTCCAGATCGACGAACCGGGTCTGCCCTCAGTGCTGGCCGGACGGCTGCCCACCGCATCGGGATTCGGGCGGATCCGCGCGATCGACCCGACCATGGCGGCACAGGGACTGCGCGACGTCGTCGCGGCGGCCGGGGACTGCCACACCGTCGTGCACTGCTGCGCGCCGGACGTGCCGTTGGTGCTGCTGAGGGACACCGGTGTCAAAGCGGTGTCCGTGGACGTTGCGGGGTTGACCCCCAAAGGCTGGGAGTCCCTGGCTGCCACCGTCGAATCCGGTGTGGACCTGTGGGCCGGAGTGATCCCCACAGACCGCGCTCCGGGGAACGTCCAGGAAGATGTCCGGGCGAGTGTCACTGACGTCATCAGGCCACTGGTGCAGGCCTGGAGCCGGGTCGGCCTGCCGCTTGCGGACCTGTCCCGGGTGAGCCTCACGCCGGCCTGCGGCCTGGCCGGACTCACACCGCCGGGTGCGCGCAGCGTTCAACGACTGGCCGTGGACGCGGCCAGGGCATTGACGGAGACCGCAGGAAGTTGACCACACACATGAGCGCCACGATCACATTCCACGAGCTGTTGACCCCCACCACCTGATGAGCGCCGCCACCCGGCAGGCCGCTGCCGGCATGCCCAACATGATGAAGGCCACCAGGGTCCCCTGGCAGCTCAAGTTCACTGCACTGGCTTTCATCTGGGGGTCGAGCTTCCTGCTGATGAAAGTCGGCCTGAGATCCCTCGCGCCCCTGCAGATCTCCGGACTGCGCATCCTCAGTGGCGCGCTCGTTCTGATGCTCCTGCTCACCGCCGCGGGGGGCCGGTTGCCCCGGGACCGGCGCCTGTGGGCCCACCTGATGGTGACCGGTTTCTTACTGGGCAGCCTGCCGTTCAGCCTGTTCGCGTTGGGGGAGCAGCGGGTCAGCTCGGCCCTTGCCGGCATCGGCAACTCGATCACCCCCATCGCGACCGTGTTGTTCAGCCTGCTGCTTCTGCCGGTGGACAAGATCGCAGCACGCAAGATCGTCGGGGTGTTCATCGGCTTCGTGGGGGTCCTGGTGATCATGCAGCCCTGGCAGTCGCAGGGGCGACCTGACCTCCTCGGCTTCGCTATGACGCTGGTGGCCGGCACGTCGTATGGGCTGGGCTGGATCTACACGAGGCGCTTCCTGGGCCACGCGGATTTCGGTGGGCTCACGCTTCCCACCGCTCAGATGCTGACCTCCGGCGCTCAGATGCTGGTCGCCCTGACGATCTGGTGGCTCACCCAACGCACCCACCTGGCCCTGACTGCGCCGTGGTCCCTGCATGCGAACACCAGCGGCGGCTCGGTCCTCGTGCCGCTGCTGGCTGTGCTTGCTCTGGGGATCTTCGGCACCGGCATCGCGATGTCCTTCCAGTACGACGTGGTGCGTGCCGCCGGTCCCACCGTCGGCTCCTCGGTCACCTACCTCATCCCCGTGGTCTCGGTAGCCCTGGGCGTTCTGGTGCTGGGCGAACGGCTGGCGTGGCCCCAGTTCGTCGGCGCCGCTGTGGTCCTTGGGGCCGCGGTGCTGATCGGGCGTTCCGGCAGACGCTGAGCTGTTGCCGCAATGGGGCAGGATGTGGCTGTGACAGATCTGCCGACCGACGTCCCCGATGACGTCCGCCACGAGTGGACCGAGCTTGCTGAGCAAGTGCGGGGGCATCAGTTCAGCTACTACGTCAAGGACGCGCCGACCATCAGCGATGGTGAGTACGACGCACTGATCCGCCAGCTGAACGCTCTGGAGGACCGGTACGGCGAGCTGCGGACCCCTGACAGCCCCACCCAGCAGGTCGGCGCGGCGTACTCCACAGACTTCGCACCGGTCGACCACCTTGAGCGGATGCTCAGCCTGGACAACGCCTTCAGCCCCCAAGAGATCGCGGCCTGGGCCGGGCGGGTGGAGCGCGACGTGGCCTCGGAAGGGGCCACGGCACACCACTACCTTTGTGAGCTCAAGATCGACGGCCTGGCCATCAACCTGCTCTACGAACGAGGTCGGCTGGTTCGGGCTGCGACTCGCGGCGACGGCCGCACCGGTGAGGACGTCACCAACAACGTGCGCACCATCGAGGGCATCCCACACCGGCTCGCCGGGTCGGGTCACCGCGAGAAGATCGAGATCCGCGGTGAGGTGTTCTTCCCGGTGGCGGCGTTCGCCGAGCTGAACGCATCGCTGGTGGCGGCGGGCAAGGCGCCGTTCGCCAACCCACGCAACGCAGCCGCCGGATCGTTGCGGCAGAAGGACCCCCGGGTCACCGCCGCCCGCCCGCTGCGGATGCTCGTGCACGGGATCGGCGCCCATGAGGGCTTTGCGATGGAGCGCCAGAGCCAGTCGTATGACGTGCTGGCCGACTGGGGCCTTCCGGTCTCCACCCACTACCAGGTGTTCGACGACGTCGCCGCCGTGCAGGATTACATCGACCACTACGGGGAGCACCGGCACTCGGTCGAGCACGAGCTTGACGGCATCGTGGTCAAGATCGACGAGGTAGAGGTCCAGCGCCGCCTGGGTTCGACCTCGCGAGCACCGCGCTGGGCCATCGCGTACAAGTACCCGCCCGAGGAGGTCACCACCAAGCTCCTGGACATCCGGGTCAACGTCGGCCGGACCGGGCGAGTAACGCCGTTCGGGGTGATGAAGCCGGTCAAGGTCGCCGGTTCCACGGTCGAGAATGCAACTCTGCACAATGCTTTCGAGGTCGTCCGCAAGGGGGTGCTGATCGGCGACACTGTCGTTCTGCGCAAGGCCGGTGACGTGATCCCCGAGATCGTGGGGCCGGTCGTTGACCTGCGCGACGGATCCGAGCGTCCGTTCGAGATGCCGACGCACTGCCCCGAGTGCGGCACTGAGCTGGCCGCCCAGAAGGAGGGCGACAAGGACATTCGTTGTCCCAACTCCCGGTACTGCTCCGCCCAGCTGCGAGAACGGTTATTCGCGCTGGCCGCCCGGGGCGCCTTCGACATCGAGGCCCTTGGCTGGGAGGGCGCCATCGCTCTGCTGGAGGCTAAGGTGCTGGCCGACGAGGGCGACCTGTTCACCCTCACGCAGACGCAGGTGGCCCAGGCGCCGCTCTACACGCGGGCTCCGACCAAGAAGGAACGTGAGTCAGGTGCCCCGGGCAAGGTGCTCTCCGCCAACGGAACCAAGCTGATCGCCAACCTCGAACAGGCTAAGAAGCAGCCCCTATGGCGAGTGCTCGTGGGGCTTTCGATCCGGCATGTCGGCCCCACTGCGGCCCGCGCGCTGGCCGGGCACTTCGGCTCGATGGACGCCATTCGCGTTGCCTCCCTTGATGAGCTCTCCGGCGTGGAGGGTGTCGGCCCGGTGATCGCCGAGTCCGTCCAGGAGTGGTTTGCCGTGGACTGGCACATGGCGATCGTGGACAAGTGGGCTGCTGCCGGGGTGCGGATGGCCGACGAGGTCGATGAGTCGAGCCCCAAGACCCTGGCCGGGCTGACGATCGTGGTCACCGGCTCGTTGGAGGGTTTCTCGCGCGACGAGGCCAAGGAAGCGATCTTGTCCCGCGGCGGGAAGGCGGCCGGTACGGTGTCGAAGAAGACCGACTACGTCGTGGTGGGAGAGAACGCCGGGACGAAGGCCGACAAGGCGACAGAGTTCGGACTGAAGATCCTGGACGAGGGCGGTTTCCGCGCGCTCCTGGAGTCGGGTGAGCCGATGCCGATCAGTGACAGCGAGGGCGACACCAGCCACAGCAACGAGGAGAGATGATGAGTCCTGATCGAGAGCGTGACCAGGCCGGTCGGCCGCGCAACGCCCGCCCACGCGATGCGCTGGGCCGCCCCCTTCCCCGCGCAGACTCCGGAGTCGTCCGTGTTCCCGACGATCTGGTCCTTTCACCGCGCGACAGCCTGGCGGAGGCTCAGCGACTCCTGGACGAAGGACTGCCCTTCCATGCCCACGAGGTCCTGGAAGCCAGTTGGAAGGCAGCTCCGGACACCGAACGCGACCTGTGGCAAGGGCTGGCTCAGCTGGCTGTCGGCCTGACCCACGCTCTCCGCGGGAACAGTGCCGGGGCCGCGACCCTGCTGCGGCGGGGAGCCGACCGCATTGCGGGGTACACCGGCGAACCGCCATATGGCATTGACGTCACAGGATTGCTCGACTGGGCCAGATCGCTGGCCGGGCGGCTGGACGACGCCTCAGACGACGCCGGCCCGCTGAGCGCCCCCAGGCTTTGCGGCGCCTAGGCTCTGACGCGGCTGCGCTCTCCTGCGGCCCCGGCTCACCAATGTGGACCGGGACCGACGGTCAGCTTCAGGCCGGCTTGACCGTGTAGAAGACGGTTTGTACGCGGATCATGCCGTCCTTGAAGATGAACGTGTCGATGGCGTCGTCGGACTGGCGGCCGCCTCCGGTCGCTTTCCACTCCAGGTAGAGGACGTCGTCGGCGAACACCGTCTCGAGCTGCCAGGCCGCCGAAGGGAGATCGCTGAGCAGCTGGGTGAAGACCTGCCGGGCGCCGTCCTTGCCGCGGAAGACCTGCTTGTTCACCATGAGGATCGCGTCCTCGGCGTAGTCGGCGACGATCTCCTCGAGGTCCTCAGCCCCCAGCGCCTGTCCGTGGTGGGCGAAGACCTCTTCGGGGGTGCGTGTCATTGTGGTCCCTTTCTCGGTGTGAACCCGGGATGTTACGCCGAACCGGTCGTTGTAGGAAGGCCCTCGGCCCTATCTCGCGCGAACTGGTCGTGTTTGCCCTACGGTGCAGACAAGGGCCGATCACCCGGGTCGTCCGATGCTCGTTCTGGGAGGCGTGATGAAGGCGGTTCGGCTGCATCGGTATGAGGAGCGCCCGGTTGTCGAGGAAGTCCCCGAGCCCGAGGCCACGGGGCCCCTTGACGTGGTCGTCAGGGTCGGGGGAGCGGGTCTGTGCCGCACCGACCTGCACATCGTGCAGGGCCAGTGGGCAGACAACAGCAACGTCGCGCTTCCGTACACGCTCGGCCACGAGAACGCGGGCTGGATCCACGCGGTCGGCCCCGCAGTCGAGCACCTGCAGGCGGGCGACGCGGTGATCCTGCACCCGCTGGTGACCTGCGGCTACTGCCGAGCCTGCCGCGCCGGCGACGACGTGCACTGCGAGTCAAGCGGCTTCCCCGGCATCGACACCGACGGCGGAATGGCGGACCTCATCAAGACCTCCGCACGCTCGGTGGTCAAGCTCGCCCCGGGCATCGAACCCGCCGCCGTGGCCGCGCTCGCCGACGCCGGACTGACCGCTTACCACGCGGTCAAGAAAGCCGTCCCGCTGCTGTACCCGGGCAGCACCTGCGTCGTGATGGGGGCCGGCGGCCTGGGCCACCTCGGCATCCAGTGCCTACGCGCACTGAGCGCCACGCGCATCATCGTGCTCGACCCTAACGAGGAGGCACTTGCCCTGACCCGCGACTGGGGAGCGGACGAGACCGTCGTGGTGAACGGCAAGCACGTGGACCGGGTCCTGGAGATGACCGGCGGTTTGGGCGCGGAGGTGGTGCTGGACTTCGTCGGGGAGAAGGGCGCCGAGCACGACAGCTGGGCAATGACGAGGCGTGCGGGCAGCGACTTCGTGATCGGGTATGGCGGGACCGTCGACATCCCGACCATCGACGTGATCTCAACCGAGCGCAACGTCGTCGGTAACCTGGTTGGCAGCTACAACGACCTGGTCGAGCTCATGGCGCTTAACGCAGCCGGACACGTCACGATGCTCACCCATACCTACCCGCTGGACGCCGTGAACGACGCAATGAACGACCTCGATGCCGGTCGGCTACGAGGCCGCGGCATTCTCATCCCCTAGCCGGCGGACGTGAGCTCTTGGCTGTGGGTCAGTCCAGCGCCCAGTCCGAGGGAGGGCAGGCGCTCGCGTCGCATTGCCGATGATGGGGGGCGTCCGTCAGTGGCACGGCGCCTCAGGTGGTCGCTGGACAGACCTGTGCGGGAGTGCTGCTGCGGGACGAAGTCGCGCGAGTCATTCGCGGTGACGGGCGGTCATGTCGCGTCATTCTCGTGTCCGGAAAACGACCGCCGTGGGCGCCGGCGTGGTGGCCGAATGTCGCTCGGCGCTCGATGGCTCGCACTGGAGCTTCAGGGTCACTTCACCCTGGAGGAGAAGCTGAGCTGAGCACCCGGCAGACAGCCCATTGCCGCCCACTAGACTTCAGGGCATGTCCGCAATCTCCCGCGACGATGTCGCCCATCTCGCCATGCTCGCGCGCATCGACCTCAGTGACGCCGAGCTGGACAAGATGTCCGGCGAGCTCGCCATCATCCTCGAGTCCGTGGCGCGGGTCAGTGAGGTGGCCACCGATGATGTACCACCGACGTCACATCCGCTGCCGCTGACCAACGTGACGCGCCTTGACGTTGTGCGCCCCAGCCTGAGCGCCGAGGAGGCGCTGGCTGCGGCGCCCGCCTCCGAACAGCAGCGTTTCTCCGTCCCGCGGATCCTGGACGAGGACTGACCCCCTCACCTGCCGCCGTCCGTCGAGTACCTCCGAGCAAAGGTTCACCTGTGACTTCTGACATCATCCGCGCCAGTGCCGCTGAGCTCGCGGACCGCCTGTCCCGCAAGGAGATCAGCGCGGTGGAGGCCACCCAGGCCCACCTGGATCGCATCGAGGCCGTGGATGGTTCGGTCATGGCCTTCCTGCACATTGACGCAGAGGGCGCGCTGGCGACCGCCCGCACCATCGACAAGCGCCGGATGGGCGGCGAGGAGCTCCACATCCTGGCCGGGGTGCCGATCGCAGTGAAGGACATCGCGACCACCAAGGGGCTGCCGACCACGGCCGGGTCACGGATCCTGCAGGGTTGGATCCCGCCGTATGACGCCACGATCGTCACCAAGCTCAAGGCCGTCGGCATGCCGATCCTGGGCAAGACCAACATGGACGAGTTCGCCATGGGTTCCTCGACCGAGCACTCGGCATACGGCCCGACTCACAACCCGTGGGACCTCGATCGCATCCCGGGCGGGTCCGGCGGCGGGTCCTCTGCTGCCGTCGCCTCCTATCAGGCGCCGCTGGCGATCGGTACCGACACCGGGGGTTCGATCCGTCAGCCGGCCGCCGTGACCGGCACGGTCGGGTGCAAACCGACCTACGGCGGCGTCTCGCGCTACGGCCTGATCGCCCTGGCCAGCAGCCTTGACCAGGCGGGCCCGGTGTCGCGCACCGTGCTCGATGCCGCGTTGCTGCACTCGGTCATCGGCGGCTATGACCCGATGGACTCCACGTCCATCGACGCGCCGGTGCCCCCGGTCCTGCAGGCCGCTCGCCGCGCCGACGTCAAGGGCATGCGGATAGGGGTGGTCAAGCAGCTCGGTGGCGAGGGCTACCAGCCAGGGGTTCGCGCCCGCTTCGAGGAGTCGGTGCAGCTGCTCGTTGACGAGGGTGCCGAGGTCGTCGAGGTGTCGTGCCCGAGCTTCGACTATGCGTTGGCGGCCTACTACCTGATCCTGCCGAGTGAGGCGTCCTCCAACCTGGCCAAGTTCGATGCGATGCGCTACGGCCGCCGCGTCCTGCCCGAGGGGGTGGACGACCCCAGCGCCGAGCAGGTCATGGCGGCCTCTCGCGACGCGGGTTTCGGCGACGAGGTCAAACGCCGCATCATCTTGGGCACCTATGCGTTGTCCAGTGGCTACTACGACGCCTACTACGGCTCGGCACAGAAGGTTCGCACCCTTATCTCACGCGACTTCGCCGCGGCGTTCGAGAAGGCCGATGTCCTGGTGTCGCCGACCACGCCGACGACCGCGTTCAAGATCGGCGAGAAGATCAACGACCCGCTCGCCATGTACCTCAGCGACATTGCGACGATCCCGGCCAACCTGTCCGGTATTCCGGGGATCTCCCTGCCGAGCGGTCTGGCCGACGAGGACGGGCTGCCGACCGGCATCCAGATCCTTGCTCCGGCCACCAAGGACGAGCGGCTGTATGGCGTCGGTGCGGCGCTGGAGGCCGCACTCGTGCGGCGCTGGGGCGGGCCGTTGCTCGCCAAAGCACCAGAGCTGGCGACCGGCGCTGCCGGGCGCACGAGCACTGCTACCGGTCAGGAGGTCCGCGCATGAGCACCGACACCAGGGCCGCAGAGCCTGTCGTCGACTATGACGAGGTCCTGCGCAAGTACGACCCGGTGATGGGCCTGGAGGTACACGTCGAGCTCAACACCGCGACCAAGATGTTCTGTGGCTGCGCGACCGGCTTTGGAGCAGAACCCAACACTCAGGTCTGCCCTGTGTGCCTGGGACTGCCCGGGGCGCTGCCGGTCGTGAACGGGGCCGCGGTCGAGTCGGCCATCCGGATCGGTCTGGCGCTCAACTGCGAGATCGCGTCGTGGTGCCGGTTCGCCCGCAAGAACTACTTCTACCCGGACATGCCCAAGAACTTCCAGACCTCCCAGTACGACGAGCCGATTGACTTCAACGGGTACCTCGATGTCGACCTGGCGGATGGATCGACGTTCCGGGTCGAGATCGAGCGTGCCCACATGGAGGAGGACACCGGCAAGTCGCTGCACATCGGCGGCGCCACCGGTCGCATCCATGGCGCGGACCACAGCCTCGTCGACTACAACCGGGCCGGCATCCCGCTGGTGGAGATCGTGACCCGACCCATTGTGGGCGCTGGGGCTCGGGCACCCGAGGTGGCCAAGGCCTACGTCGCGGCGCTGCGCGACCTGCTCAAGGCTCTCAAGGTCAGCGACGTCCGAATGGAACAGGGCTCGCTGCGTTGTGACGTCAACCTGTCGCTGCGTCCTAAGGCTGAGAATGGCGTTGCCCAGAATGACGTGCCGCTGGGCACCCGGACCGAGACCAAGAACGTCAACTCGCTGCGCTCGGTCGAGCGGGCGGTTCGCTTTGAGATGACCCGGCACGCCGCGGTGCTTGACAGTGGCGCCTCCATCCTTCAGGAGACCAGGCACTGGCACGAGGACACCGGGGTCACCACGTCCGGCCGGGTGAAGTCCGACGTCGACGACTACCGCTATTTCCCCGAGCCTGACCTGGTTCCGGTTGCTCCGACTCGTGAGCGCGTCGAGGAACTGCGCGCCACGATGCCCGAGCCGCCGGCTGAGCGCCGTCGCAGGCTCCAGAACGACTGGGGATACAGCGACATGGAGATGCGCGACGTCATGAACGCTGGTGCGGTTCTGTTGATCGAGGAGTCCGTGGCCGCCGGTGCGACGCCTGCGGGTGCGCGCAAGTGGTGGATGGGCGAGCTGGCCCGCCGTGCCAGTGCGCAGGGCCGTGATCTGGCGGACTTCGGGGTGACTGCCGCTCACGTTGCCGAGCTGGACGCCTTGGTGGCCTCGGGCCGGCTCAACGACTCCATGGCCCGTCAGGTGCTTGACGCCGTCCTGGCCGGCGAAGGCTCCCCGGTCGAGGTTGCCGATGCCCGTGGCCTGCAGCTGGTCAACGACGACGGGGCGCTGTCGGCTGCCGTCGACGCGGTGATCGCGGCCAACCCGGGTGTTGCCGACAAGGTGCGAGAGGGCAAGGTGGCGGCCGCCGGCGCCCTGATCGGACAGGTCATGAAGGAGATGAAGGGTCAGGCTGATGCAGCCAAGGCCCGCGAGCTCATCCTCGAAAAGCTGGGCGCCACCTGAGGGTTAATCCACCGGGGCGAGGCGCCGGGTTGAGAGGCGGCGCCTAACCGTGCTCGCAGGCTCCCCGCGGGCCGCGAAACGCTTGACCCGTGGCGACGGGTGGCACCTCGCGATCTGGCTCGACCAGGTGGCCCGTCTGCTGATTGCCCATCCTCACCGGCTACCGTCTGGGCATGCCTGTGATCTCACTGCCGGACCGTGAATGGATTGACCTCGTCGGACCCATGGCGGGCGTCGAGATGGTGGCCTGGGACTTGATGGGGGAGCCACCGCGGCGCGACGAGATCTCCTTCGTGGTGCCGCCCTACATGAGGTCCAGCCCGTGGCAGCGGCTCGCCTTGTTGCCCGCGCTGCGCGTGGTTCAGCTGCTGACCGCCGGTTACGAGACGGTGCTCCCCGCAGTACCGGTGGGGGTCAAGCTTGCCAACGCGGCCGGGGTTCACGACGCGTCAACGGCGGAGCTGGCGGTCACGCTGACTTTGAGTTCGCTACGCGGCATACCCGCTTTTGTTGCGGCACAGGAGCGTTCGCAGTGGCTACCAGGCCAGATCCGCCCTGCCCTGGCGGACAAGAAGGTACTCATTCTCGGGTATGGCGGGATCGGTATGGCGATCGCGCGTCGCCTGGGCGGGTTTGAGGTGAAGCTGACAGCGGTGGCTTCGCGCGCGCGGGGCGGCGATGAGCTGGTGGCCTTCGTGCACGGGGTGGACGAGCTCCCTGCCCTGCTCCCCGAGCACGACGTGGTCATCGTGATCGTGCCGCTGTCCGAGGCGACGAGCCGTCTGGTCGATCGGGACTTCCTGGCTTCGATGCGACAGGGGGCCCTGCTGGTCAACGTCTCGCGCGGCAAGGTCGTCAATACCGAAGCGCTCGTGGAAGCCGCTGGGTCCGGCAGGATCACGGCTGCCCTCGATGTCACCGACCCTGAGCCGCTGCCGGCCGACCATCCGCTCTGGCACACGCCGGGCGTCCTCATCTCACCGCACGTCGGAGGGGTGACCTCGGCCTTCCAGCCTCGGGCAGTCGGCCTGCTCAGGGATCAGATCGCGGCGTTCGTGGGGCAGCGTCCGTTGCGCAACGTGGTGAACCCAGACTGAGCCGGACTGGGCCCGACTGGGTCATTGCGTCTGTCGGTGGTCCGTTACAGGATCGAGCCATGGCCCGCCGAGCGCGACAATACGAAATGCCAACGCGCGGCCGCGTCCCAAACCCCCGATCAGCCTGGACCTGCCCTGTGCGAACGCCCCGCGCTTCATCTGTCCGCCTCCCCGGTACGGCATAGAAGTGCCATCCACCACCACTGGTGCCATTCACCACGGCTGTCCGCCCAGATCAAGAAGCGGGGCTAGGGACGAATGTCCCGATACTCCGCGGGCGTGCCACCGAGGTGCCGTGGTGGGTTACGCGCACCGTCATCTACAGAGTCGCGACCCCGGACGCTTCAGAACCCGCTATCACTTAACCCCAGATCCAGGACGGTGGGCGCCACGCGGGCTTGCAGTGGGAGCAGTCGGCACGTTCCTCGGTCTGGTTCTCATGGTCGTGCAGCTGGTCAGTGCGGGCGGCGCGTTCCCCTGGCAGAGGTTACCGAACCCGCTTAGCGCACTTCACCACGTGCTGCCGATGGGCTACGCCGTCGATGGCATGCGCAGACTCATGTACGGCGGGTCCATCGCCCCGGTGGGCGGTGACCTTGCGGTGCGCATGGCCCACCTGATGATCGCCCTGGCACCTCGACCTTCGCAGCCCGGCGTGCGCGGGTGTGGGCCCCTGCACGGGTCAACCCGGGCTTGTGCTCTGGGAGGGTGAGCGCAATCCGACATTGGCTGATTCGTCACCCACAATGACTCGCCGGATCCCGGTGTCGGGAGGATCCTCAAGTGATGACAACGACGCCCACGAGCGAACGCACTCTGACCCTTGTCCGGCACGCCAAGGCCGAGAAGGTTGGGGGCAAGCCCGATCATGATCGTGAGCTTGCACCTCGCGGTCGCAAGGATGCTGCGGCCATCGGGGTGTGGTTGAGCGACCCTTCGCACGCCGTGGTGCATGAGCTCGCTCTTTGTTCGACCTCCGAACGCACTCGCCAGACACTCGAAGGCATCTGGGCGGGCGGGGCGAACGCCAAGGACACGCGCTTCGACCGGCGAATCTACGACGCCAGCGCGGCCAGCCTGCTCGAGGTACTGCGCGAGGTCCCGGACTCGGTCAACGCCGTTCTGATGATCGGGCATGCACCTGGAATCCCCGTACTGGCGACGTCGCTGGCGCACAACGACTCCGGGTCCACTGACGTGATGGAGCGCTTGTCGCTGGGGTTCCCCACCTCTGGCCTGGCCGTCCTGGGGTTCGACGGTCGCTGGGCGGCGCTGGCGCCCGAGACGGCATACCTGCGCGACTTCGTCGTCCCGCGCGGTTGAAGGCCGAGGTGGATCTCTGGCTGCTGATATCGAGGCGTGCTTTGACACCGTCGACCATGCGGCACTGATGGACCGGGTGCGCCGACGGGCAATGGCATGCGGGTGCTGTTGCTGGTCAAGGCGTTCCTGAAAGCTGGGATCCTCAGCGAACTCGGCCAGAATCGGGAGACGAATACCGGCACGCCGCAAGGTGGGATCCGGTCCACGCTGTTGGCCGACATTGACAGGTAGGTGCTCGATGAGCACCTACCTGGGTCGTGGCAGGCAAACGGTCCATGGCCCCCTGCAGCAGTCGCGCCCGACGCCGACGCAAGGACCTGCCGAACTGGCGCCCACCCGCAGGAAGACCCTGGCGAGCCTCCGCCCAGCGCTAATCCGTTTAAATGGATAGGCCAGAGTCCGCATATGCCGCGCACGGGGTTATGCCGCGTCAGATTGGGTTGGTACTGGTGGGGACGGCGGCGAGGCCTTTGGGGTCGGCATAATCCGGGCTCCGCAGGTTTGGTGATCGGCGGTCTCCTAGGAGTGGGCAACGAGCCCAAACCTGAGCAGGAGATCATGAAGGTGAACGAGCGTGATGAGGTCAGTGCCGTGGCGGGCGACCTCGTCGGCGAACGGGGCTTGGCCGACGAATCGGTCCTACCTGCTTCCTGCTCGGGTGTTCCTGACGCAGCTGCCGGGCCCGCTGGGGTGGCGTTGGCGGGTTTGTCGGCGGGGCAGGTCACCGGGTTAATGCTCAGGTACTGAAGGGGTCGCACCACCTGGTCGGCCAAGGCGATGGCTACCGGGCTGCGGTCGCTGCTGGGGTTCCTGTGTGCAGTCGGGCTGGTAGCTTCCGGTGACAGCCAGCAGGCCCGAGGACACCAGCACCAGCGCGCCAATGAGCTGCAGCTGGTCGCGGCCATCTGCAGCTCGTAGGCAGGCACCGGTGAATACGCCGAGCACATCAACGGGTCCTTCGAACACCTGCCTCTGGGCAAAGCAAGTAGGCCGAATTGTCTGCCACTGAGCCCCCGCTGTCTGTCCAACAGAACAGCGGGGGCTTATGGCCTCACCCCCGGATTGACTCCGAGCGCAGTCAGCGCTCGAAACTATGGGCCGTTCGATGCGCTGCTCAGGCAGCACAACCAGCCGTCGCCTCCGCCTCCAGTAACGTCAGCCTCGGCCGATGAAGGCACGCCCACACGAGTCCAGTGCGCGGCTCAGATGGCTTTGACGACGCCGGCGTTCTTCACGGGCTCCGGACTGGAGTTGGCCATGTCGTTGCTGGATCCAAGCGCGTGGCCTGGAGGCTTCGACCGCGGCCCCGGTCGCCATGCTCAGCGAGCGCCACCACCGGATGCTCGGCGACTTGACGAGGCGGGCCGAGCTGGACTGCCCGTTCGAGTCGATCTGTAGGACTCGTGTGTTTTTCCGGACCGGCATCGAGCTCCGGTCTAGTTCGCTAGCCAAGGTAGTTGGAGGTGTCGTCGTGCCGGTGGGAGGGAGAGTACTGCGATCGGCTTCTCGTCAAGGGGCTCTGGCCGAGACCGTGGACAGGAGCGACGGCTGCTTGGGCTGCGGTGGCACGCTCTGAAGAGCCTCTGTCGGTCAATGGGTTTGGCCGCGGGGCGTTGATCACCGCCCAGTCGACCTTGCCGCCGTCGTCGGCGGGCAGGACTCCGAATGCTAGCCGGCCGGCTGACTGCGCTGGGCGCTTTGGGGGAACGTGGGCCTCGTGCGGGGTCGGCAACATGACGAGGTGGCGGTCGGAATCTGTGTGAAGGTCCTGCGGAATGCTCGGCTGCTGCACCATAGCCAACTCAATTCGGTGGTCCCGGAAGTGAGGACACGGGCCACCGAGGTTCGGGAGCAGCACGGGGATAAGCCGACGTCACCAGAGTCTGGGGGGACGAAGCACTTCAAAGTGTATACCCCAGACACGCCCGAACGTGTGGCCCAGGTCACATGGCCGCCGAGCTCAGATCTGAGGCCTGGCCGGACATTTCAACCGACGGGACCAACCGTCAAAGGAACCACATACGAAGGACGCTCGCTGAAATAGGCGGGGTGGCCTCTGGGCAAACGACGCTCTTTCGTCTCTCGCCTGACCCTTACCTTGCCCGCGTCCCAACCCACCGGGACGGCTAGGTGGTCGACGGAGGCAACGAGCGGATCCTGACCCTTGTCGCATTCGGTGACTGCGTTGGGCCCGCCGCCCTCGTGTGCGGATGAATACGGCTCTAGTCAAGTCGCATTCTCCTTGCTCATCAGAATGGCATTCGCGTGTTGCGACCAGCAACCGAGACCAAGTTCACCGCTGGATCCCGGCTGAGCTTGCCGCCATAACCCGCTTTGTCCGTTCGGCGAGATCCGGGTCCGAGTCTGTGGACGGGGTCATAGAATCCTGTCATGACCCAGCGTTCGACCCCATCGCCCAGCCTGACCTCGACCACCCCGACATCGACCAGCGCGACCACAGCCTCTGGTCGGCCTGACATCAAGCCGCGCAGCCGCGAGGTCACCGACGGGCTTGAGAAGGCCGCGGCCCGTGGCATGCTGCGAGCCGTCGGTATGGGCGATGACGACTGGGTCAAGCCGCAGATCGGCGTCGCCAGCTCCTGGAACGAGATCACCCCCTGCAACCTCTCCCTGGACCGGCTCGCCAAGGCCGCCAAGGACGGTGTCCATGCCGCCGGTGGTTACCCGCTGGAGTTCGGCACCATCAGCGTGAGCGACGGCATCTCGATGGGCCATGAGGGGATGCATTTCTCCCTGGTCAGCCGCGAGATCATCGCCGACTCCGTCGAGACCGTCATGCAGGCCGAACGCCTTGACGGCTCCGTTCTGCTGGCCGGCTGCGACAAGTCGCTACCGGGCATGCTCATGGCCGCTGCGCGCCTGGATCTTGCTAGTGTTTTCCTGTATGCCGGGTCGATCCTGCCGGGGATCGCCAAGATGAGCGACGGGTCGGAGCGGACGGTCACGATCATCGACGCCTTCGAGGCCGTCGGAGCGTGCGCCGCGGGTCGAATGAGCCGCGAAGACGTCGACGCCATCGAGCGTGCGATCTGCCCGGGCGAAGGTGCCTGTGGTGGGATGTACACCGCCAACACGATGGCCTGTGTGGCCGAAGCCCTGGGGATGTCGCTGCCCGGCAGTGCGGCACCACCGGCCACCGATCGTCGGCGCGACGGCTTTGCCCGTAAGTCCGGCGAAGCCGTTGTCGAGATGTTGCGCCGTGGCATCACCGCCCGCCAGATCATGACCAAGGAGGCATTCGAGAATGCCATCGCCGTCGTGATGGCTTTCGGCGGCTCTACCAACGCTGTTCTGCACCTGCTCGCCATCGCCAACGAAGCCGAGGTCGAGCTGTCGCTGGACGACTTCGCGCGGGTTGGGGCCACGGTGCCCCACCTGGCCGACGTCAAGCCGTTCGGCCGGTTTGTGATGACCGACATCGATCGCGTCGGGGGTGTTCCGGTTGTCATGAAGGCCCTGCTGGACGCCGGACTGTTACACGGTGAGTGCCTGACGGTCACCGGTCGTACGGTCGAGGAGAACCTCGCCCAGGTCCGGCCGCCGGACCCCGATGGTCAGGTCTTGCGTGCCATGTCCCAGCCCATCCACAAGAGCGGCGGTCTGACGATCCTGCGCGGTTCCCTGGCCCCGGAGGGTGCTGTGGTCAAGTCGGCTGGTTTCGACACGGACGTGTTCGAGGGAAGTGCAAGAGTCTTCGACGGTGAGCGCGCGGCGATGGATGCCGTCGGCAATGGCTCCCTGCAGGCCGGTGAGGTGGTGGTCATCCGCTACGAAGGCCCCAAGGGAGGTCCTGGCATGCGCGAGATGCTGGCTGTCACCGGAGCCATCAAGGGTGCGGGCCTCGGCAGGGACGTGCTGTTGCTGACCGATGGCCGGTTCTCCGGAGGAACCACAGGCCTGTGCGTCGGCCATGTGGCTCCCGAGGCGATCGACGGAGGTCCCATCGCCTTCGTCAGGGACGGTGACCGAATCCGGCTGGATGTGGCCGCAGGAACCCTTGACGTCGACCTGACCCCGCAGGTGCTGGCCGAGCGTGCGGTTGGATTCACTGCGCCTGCGCCCAAGTACCCCCGAGGTGTGCTGGCCAAGTACCGCAAGCTGGTGGGAAGTGCTGCCGGCGGCGCGGTCTGTGGCTAGGGACTCCTGCCCGCGCCCGTGGCACAGGGGCGCGGCTTGGGAACCTGGCCAGGGCTGGGAGTCACGAGTCCAGATATCGGACATTTCCTCCAAATGCTGAGACGGTGAGCACCCCCAGTTGACACGGAATCGGCGGTGTCGCACGGTTGGGGCGTGGACCGATTTTTCGTACTTCCCTAGCGCGCAGACTCTCATCCGAGTCAGCGCGCTGCCCCTCACGTCCGGATCCGGACCGGGGGTTTTTTTGTGCAGATGGTCCGTGATCTCGGGCTTCTGTCGGACCACGGAACAGACGAGGCGCTCGTTTCTTGAAAGCGGTGACGAAAGTGACGGACGGCAACGCCCCCCGGCCAGGTTCGAGCCCGGCAGGTTCGAGCCCGGCAGGCTCGGCCAATGCAGAGCCAGGACCCCGACCCTCTCCGTCGGACCTTGCGGGCTCGATGCGCGCACGAGTCGGTGAGGTCGCGGCGCCGCCGGCTCAGGTCACCGGCGCACAGAGCCTGGTGATGGCCCTCGAAGCCGTTGGCGTCGACACCGTCTTCGGCATCCCCGGCGGGGCGATCCTGCCGGCATACGACCCGTTGCTGGACTCCACCAAGGTGCGGCACATCCTCGTGCGCCACGAACAGGGCGCGGGACACGCCGCTGAGGGGTATGCGTCCGCCAGCGGCAGGGTCGGCGTGTGCATGGCCACGAGCGGCCCGGGTGCGACGAATCTGGTCACGCCGCTGGCCGACGCCTATATGGACTCGGTCCCGATTGTCGCTATCACCGGTCAGGTCACGTCCCGGTCCATCGGCACGGATGCGTTCCAGGAAGCCGACATCCGCGGGATCACGATGCCGATCACCAAGCACAACTACCTGATCACCGACGCCGACGCCATCCCGCGCGCCATCGCCGAGGCGTTTCACATCGCCTCGACCGGCCGACCCGGGCCGGTCCTGGTCGACATCAGCAAGGACGCGCTGCAAGCTCAGACCACCTTCGTGTGGCCGCCGAAGCTCGACCTTCCCGGTTACCGGCCCGTGGCAAAACCGCACAGCAAGCAGATCCGCGAGGCGGCCCGGCTCATCCGCGAGGCGCATCGTCCGGTGCTCTACGTCGGCGGGGGAGTCATCCGATCCGGTGCCAGCGACGAGCTGCGCCGGTTCGTCGAGCTGACCCAGATACCCGTGGTGACGACCTTGATGGCCCGTGGCGCGGTCCCCGACACCGAGCCGCTCAACCTGGGTATGCCGGGCATGCACGGCACCGTGTCTGCCGTCACGGCCCTGCAGAAGTCCGACCTGCTGATCACGCTCGGCGCCCGCTTCGACGACCGGGTGACCGGTCAGCTGTCGACGTTCGCCCCTGACGCCAAGGTCATCCACGCAGACATCGACCCGGCCGAGATCTCCAAGAACCGGGCCGCTGACGTGCCGATCGTGGGCGACTGCAAGGACGTCATCAGCGATCTGATTGCCGTGGTGGGAAGCGAGCAGGAGGCCGGTCAGCGCGGGGACTACGAAGCCTGGCGCCAACAGGTCGCGCAGTGGAAAGCCACCTTCCCCTTGGGCTACACCTCACAGGACGGGTCGCTCTCCCCGCAGTACGTCATCGAGCGTATCGGTGCTATCAGCGGTCCTGAGTCGGTCTTCGTGGCAGGGGTGGGCCAGCACCAGATGTGGGCGGCCCAGTTCGTGCAGTATGAACGCCCGAACAGCTGGATCACCTCCGGTGGCCTCGGCACGATGGGCTTCTCGGTGCCGGCGGCGATGGGCGCCAAGGTTGCTCAGCCCGGACGCACCGTCTGGTCCATCGACGGGGACGGTTGCTTCCAGATGACCAACCAGGAGCTCGCGACCTGCGTCATCAACAAGATCCCGATCAAGGTCGCGATCATCAACAACTCCAGCCTCGGCATGGTTCGCCAGTGGCAGACGCTTTTCTACAACGAGCGCTACTCCAACACCGACCTGCACACGAGCCACGACCAGGTGCGCGTCCCGGACTTCGTCAAGCTGGCCGAGGCCTACGGTTGTGTGGGAATGCGCTGTGACTCCGCAGCAGAGGTTGACGCCACCATCCGAGCGGCGATGGAGGTCGACGACCTTCCCGTCGTGGTGGACTTCGTCGTCCACCGGGATGCGATGGTGTGGCCGATGGTCCCCTCCGGAGTCAGCAACGACCAGATCCAGACGGCACGTGGCCTCACGCCTGCGTGGGATCGCGAAGACTGAAAGGTGCAAGAGATGAGCAAGCACACGCTGTCAGTCCTCGTGGAGAACAAGCCCGGCGTACTGACCCGTATCGCGGGGCTGTTCTCGCGACGCGGGTTCAACATCGACTCCCTCGCGGTCGGCCCGACCGAGCACCCCGACGTGTCCCGCATGACGGTCGTCGTCGACGTGGACGAACTGCCGCTCGAGCAGGTCACCAAGCAGCTCAACAAGCTGGTCGAAGTGCTCAAGGTCGTCGAGCTTGCAGGCACTGCGTCCGTTCAGCGGGAGATCCTCCTGGTGAAGGTCAGCGCTGACCTGCAAACCCGTTCGCACATCATCGAGACGGCGCATCTGTTCCGGGCGAAGATCGTTGACGTCGCAGCCGAAGCGGTGACCATCGAGGCCACCGGCGACAGCGACAAGCTGGAGGCGTTGCTGCGGATCCTGGAGCCGTTCGGCATCAAGGAGCTGGTGCAGTCCGGCATGGTCGCCATCGGCCGCGGTGCCCGCTCGATCACCGATCGTTCTCTACGGTCGGCCTGACGCGACAAGACTCACTACTGCGCGCCCATCAACCCTCGCTCACCGATACGGCACATCCGATTCCCACTTCCAACGCAATTCACGCAAAGAAGGAGCCCGACCGTGGCTGAAATGTTCTACGACGCCGATGCAGACCTGTCCGTGATCCAGGGGCGCAAGGTTGCCGTCATTGGCTATGGCAGCCAGGGTCACGCCCACGCGCTGAACCTGCGCGACTCAGGTGTCGACGTCCGGGTTGGCCTGGCCGAGGGCAGCAAGTCCAGGGCCAAGGCCGAGGCCGAGGGCCTGCGGGTGGTCTCGGTGGCCACAGCGGTCCAGGAGTCCGATCTTGTCATGATCCTGACCCCGGACCAGGTCCAGCGCACGGTATATGCGGAGTCGATCGCGCCCAACCTCAAGCCGGGCTCGGCGCTGTTCTTCGCACACGGCTTCAACATCCGCTTCGGCTACATCCAGGCGCCGACCGGTGTCGACATCGCCATGGTTGCCCCCAAAGGACCGGGTCACCTGGTCCGCCGCGAGTACGTCGACGGCCGAGGTGTCCCGGTGCTGGTCGCCGTCGAGAAGGACGAGACCGGCAAGGCGTGGGAGCTGGCAAAGTCCTACGCCCGGGCGATCGGTGGCCTGCGCGCCGGCGGTATCCGCACGACCTTCACCGAAGAGACCGAGACCGACCTGTTCGGCGAGCAGGCGGTCCTGTGTGGTGGTGCCTCGCAGCTGGTCATGTACGGGTTCGAGACCCTGGTCGAGGCCGGTTACCAGCCCGAGGTCGCCTACTTCGAGTGCCTGCACGAGCTCAAGCTCATTGTCGACCTGATGGTCGAGGGAGGCATCGCCAAACAGCGCTGGTCGGTCTCGGACACCGCTGAGTACGGTGACTACGTCTCGGGGCCGCGCGTCATCGACCCACACGTCAAGGAGAACATGCAGGCTGTCCTGGCCGATATCAAGAGTGGCGCGTTCGCCGCGCGCTTCATCGCCGACCAGGACGCCGGCGCCCCTGAGTTCACGGCGCTGCGCGCGAAGGCCGCTGCGCACCCGATCGAGGAGACCGGTCGTGAGCTGCGTGGCCTGATGAGCTGGATCAAGGCATCCGACACGGACTACGTCGAGGGCAGCGCAGCCCGCTGAGTCCGGGGGTCCACATCGCGGGCTCAAGCCCCCAGCCAGACTCGCGCGCCCTAAACTGATGCCGGGCACACCGTGAAGGTGTGCCCGGCACAGAGCGGTGCCGAGGTATCTTCCACCGGCCCCGGCCGCATGCCACCGCATGCACGACGTGCCGATTTTCCCGCTAGCTGTGAAGGACAGGTCCAGTGACCAAGCCCGTTGTCTTGATTGCCGAAGAGCTCTCGCCCGCGACCGTCGAGGCCCTCGGGCCCGATTTCGAGATCCGGTATTGCGATGGCGCCAACCGCGAGGAGCTGCTGGTCGCCCTCGCAGACGTCGACGCCGTGCTGATCCGCTCCGCCACCAGAATCGACCAGGAAGCGCTGGGCGCCGCCCCGCAGCTCAAGGTTGTCGCCCGTGCCGGCGTCGGTCTGGACAACGTGGATGTCAAGGCCGCCACAATTGCCGGCGTCATGGTCGTGAACGCGCCGACCTCCAACATCACCTCTGCTGCCGAGCTTGCCGTCGGACTCCTACTGGCCACCGCCCGCAACATCGCGCCCGCCAACGACGCGCTCAAGGCCGGCAAGTGGAAGCGCAGCCAGTACGGCGGCGTCGAGCTGCTCGGCAAGACCGTGGGCATTGTCGGCTTGGGCCGCATCGGTGCGCTGATCGCGGAGCGTCTTGCCGGTTTCGGTATGAAGCTCCTGGCTTACGACCCCTACCTGAGCACGGCGCGCGCCGGGCAGCTCGGGGTACGGCTGGTATCCCTGGACGATCTGCTGCGCGAGAGCGACTTCATCACCGTGCACCTTCCCAAGACGCCGGAGACCCTGGGCCTCATTGGCGAAGAGGCTCTCAAGCTCGTCAAGCCGTCCGTGCGCATCATCAATGCGGCCCGCGGCGGCATCGTGGACGAACAGGCCCTGGCCAACGCACTCAAGGAAGGCCGGGTCGCGGGCGCCGGTATCGACGTGTGGGCGAAGGAGCCGTGCACGCAGTCTCCCCTGTTCGAGTTCGAATCGGTCGTGGTCACCCCGCATCTGGGCGCCTCGACCGAAGAGGCCCAGGAGAAGGCCGGCGTTGCTGTTGCCAAGTCGGTCCGACTGGCCCTTGCCGGCGAGCTCGTCCCCGACGCCGTGAACGTGTCGAGCGGAATCATCGCCGAGGAGGTCCGTCCCGGAATCGCCCTGGTCGAGAAGCTCGGCCGGATCTACACCGCCCTGGCCGCGGCCGTCCCGGTGCAGCTCGACATCGAGGTCTGGGGCGAGATCACCGAGTACGACGTGAGCGTCTGGAAGCTGGCCGCTCTCAAGGGCCTGTTCCAGGACGTCGTCGAGGAGTCGGTGACCTACGTCAACGCTCCGCTGCTGGCTCAGGAACGAGGTTGCGAGGTACGCCTCCTGACCGATCCGAAGAGCCTGGACTTCCGCAACGTCACAACGCTGCGCGGGACTCTGTCCGACGGAAGCGTCGTCAGCGTGGCCGGCACGCTGACCGGCCCACGGATGATCGAGAAGGTGGTCGGGGTCAACGACTTCGACCTCGAGGTTCCGGTCTCCGAGCACATGGTCTTCTTGACGTATGTCGACCGACCGGGCGTGGTGGGTACCGTCGGTCGTGTCCTGGGCGAGGCAGGCGCCAATATCGGAGGCATGCAGGTGGCCCGGGATGCCGAAGGCGGCCACGCTCTGATGGTGCTCACCGTCGACTCACAGATCCCGGCAGCGGTGCTGGCCGAGATCTCCCAGGAGATCGGCGCGACGGTCAGCGTCGCCGACCTCGACGACTGAGCTTCACAGGGCGCACTGAGCCTGAAAGGGCGCCTGGGACGTCCGCTGGCTGTCTCAACGTGCGAGAAGCTCTTTGCCTGTGCTATGGCGCCCACGTAGCCTCACGGGGGTATATGGCCAAGCACTGACGGGGGAAGGACGTGATTCACATGAGCGAAGACGAACTCGCTGCGCGCCGCGCGTTGCAGGAGTCACTGGACCTGCGAGACCAGGGACACACAGACGAGTAAACCTCAGCCGCAGCTGAGCTACGGCGCCGGGACTATCCCGGCGCCGTCTGCTATGCGTGCTGTTCGTCAGGTGAGATGGGGAATCCACAATGCAAGACGGCTCTTAGGCTGGTGAACATGATTGACTCCCAGACAACAGACACCCTGAACCTCGCCGTGATCGGGGGCGATGGCATCGGTCCCGAGGTGGTGGCCGAGGGGCTTAAGGTGCTTGCCGCGGTCACCGCGTCCAGTGGGGTCACCGTGAACACCACCGAATACGACCTGGGGGCCCGTCGCTGGCTTGCCACCGGTGAGACCCTGCCCGACTCCGTACTTGCGGAGATCCGCGGACACGACGCGATCCTGCTCGGAGCTGTGGGGGACCCCGGTGTGCCCAGCGGCGTCCTGGAGCGAGGACTCCTGCTCAAGCTGCGATTCGCCCTGGACCAGTACGTCAACCTGCGCCCGGTGCGGCTCTATCCCGGAGTGCAGAGCCCCCTGGCGCTCGATCGGGTCGCCCCCAATGGCATCGACTTCATCGTCGTGCGTGAAGGTACCGAGGGCCCGTACGTCGGCAACGGTGGCGCGCTGCGGATCGGCACGCCGGCAGAGATCGCCACCGAGGTCAGCATCAACACCCGCTTTGGCGTCGAGCGCGTCGTGCGCGACGCCTTCGCCCGTGCGCAGGCAAGGCCTCGCCAGCATCTGACCCTCGTACACAAGCACAACGTCCTGGTGCACGCGGGCGACCTGTGGCGCCGGACCGTGGACGAGGTGGGTGCCGAGTTCCCAGAGGTGAGCACGGCCTACCAGCACGTGGACGCCGCCACGATCTTCATGGTCACTGACCCGGGCCGCTTTGACGTGATCGTGACGGACAACCTCTTCGGTGACATCCTGACCGACATCGCGGCCGCCATCGCCGGCGGCATCGGCCTGGCTGCCAGTGCCAACATCAACCCGCAGGGAAGCGCCCCCAGCATGTTCGAGCCGGTCCACGGGTCGGCCCCCGACATCGCGGGTCAGGGCAAGGCCGACCCGACCGCTGCGATCCTGTCCGTCGCCATGCTCCTGGAGCACCTGGGCCGGCCCAAGGACGCATTCGCGGTGGAGCAGGCTGTGGCCTCGGACCTGTCCACCCGCGGGGCCGCGACCCGTTCCACCTCACAGGTCGGCGACGCGATCGCAGCCCTGACCGGCTGAGCCGGTCGACCCGACCCCTTTGCTCCCGCGTGGCAGGGAGTCCGGCTAACCTTCGGCTAGCAGACACCCCGCACGCGCCTTGGAGGAACCATGTCATCGGCAGCACTCTCGTTCACGGTGCAGGTGCGTTCTGACCCACTGCCGGACGATCAGCGCGAGGCTGTTCTGGCCGACCCTGGGTTCGGCCGCACATTCACCGATCACATGGTCTTGGCGAGCTGGACCACCGCTGAAGGCTGGCATGATGCCAAGGTCACCGCATACGGGCCGTTGTCGTTGGACCCCTCGGCGGCGGTTCTTCACTATGCCCAGGAGATCTTCGAGGGGATGAAGGCCTACCGGCACGCGGACGGTTCTGTCTGGACGTTCCGGCCGGAGGTCAACGCGGCCCGGTTCGCTCGCAGCGCGCGGCGACTGGCTCTTCCGGAGCTGTCGGAGACGGACTTCATCGAGTCGCTGCGGGCGCTGGTCTCGACCGACCAGAAGTGGGTTCCAGTCGCGGGTGGCGGAGAGGCCAGCCTCTACCTGCGCCCGTTCATGTTCGCCTCCGAGGCGTTCCTGGGAGTGCGGCCGGCGGCTGCCGTGACCTACGTCGTGATCGGCTCGCCCGCGGGTCCCTACTTCGCCGGTGGCCTGAAGCCCGTCTCCATCTGGCTGTCCACCGACTACGCGCGTGCTGCCCCCGGAGGCACCGGCGAGGCCAAGTGCGGCGGCAACTACGCAGCCAGTCTCGCCGCACAGGTTCAGGGCACCGCCAACGGCTGCGACCAGGTCGCGTTCCTGGATGCGCTGGAGCGCAAGTGGGTTGAGGAGCTCGGCGGGATGAACCTCTTCTTCGTGTTCGGCGACGGCACCATCGTGACCCCCGAGCTGACCGGGACGATCCTGCAGGGCGTGACGCGCTCCTCGATCCTTGCGCTGGCCGGCGATCTCGGCCTCACGGTGAAGGAACGTCGTGTCTCCATCGACGAGTGGCGTGATGGCGCGGCCAGTGGCGAGATCACCGAGGTGTTCGCCTGCGGGACCGCAGCGGTCGTCACGCCGGTCGGTCGGTTGGCGTGGCACGGTGGTGAGGTCGTCGTCGGCGATCCAGGGGTCAACGATGGGGTCGGCTCGGTGACCGCCTCGATCCGTCAGCTGCTGCTCGATGTGCAGTACGGCCGTGTGGCGGACACGCGTGGCTGGCTGACCCGCCTCGTGTAGCGAGCTGTCTATGGGTCTGGGAATAGACCATTGACAGGGAGCCCTTGATGGCTTTAGATCGTCTCACCCATGATTCATCGGTAGCCGATGGTCTGCCGATAGACCTTATAAGAGGTGAAGCGTGAGCGTTACCCCACCCGCTCCGGTTGTCGATGAGGACGCGGTCAGGCTGGCTGAGCTCGGCTACAAGCAGGAGCTGCACCGCGGAATGAGCGGGTTCTCCAACTTCGCCGTCTCGTTCTCGATCATCTCTGTACTGGCCGGCTGCATCACGAGCTATGGGATCGCGATGACCTCGGGTGGTCCGATCGCGATCTCGCTCGGCTGGCCGCTGGTCGGGGTCTTCGTCCTGTGCGTCGCGCTGGCGATGGGCGAGATCTGTTCGGTCTACCCGACCGCAGGAGGCCTGTACTTCTGGGCCGGGCGGCTGGCCCGCAAGAACAAGGCGGTCTGGGCCTGGTACGTCGGGTGGTTCAACTTCCTCGGCGAGGTCGCGGTCACCGCGGCGATCGACTTCGGCGCGGCGCTGACCTGGACGGCCTTCGCCAACCTGGCCTGGGGCTGGGCAGTGACCCCCGTGCGTACCTTCATTCTGTTCGCGGTCATCCTGCTGTCCCACGGACTGCTCAACACCTTCGGCGTCAACCTGGTCAAGCTGCTCTCGAACATCAGCGCCTGGTGGCACCTGGTCGGCGTCGCAGTCATCGTCGCGTTCCTCGCGTTCATCCCGGACCACCACCAGTCGCTTTCGTATACGTTCTTCCACTTCGAGAACCACTCCGGCTGGGTCAACCCCATCTATGTGTTCTTCATCGGGCTGTTGATGGCGCAGTACACCTATACGGGCTTCGATGCCTCTGCCCACGTGGCCGAGGAGACGCACAGCGCCGCCACCAACGCCCCCAAGGGCATCGTGAACTCGGTCATCGTGTCGATCCTTGCGGGCTGGGTCCTGCTCGTTGCGGTGACCGCCGCCATCCAGGACTACAGCGCGGAACTGGGCACCGCGACCGGGCTTCCGGCGGCGCAGATCTTCGTTGACGCCGCAGGCCACAAGGCAGGGATCTTCCTCATCTTCATCTGTGGCGTCGCACAGTACTTCTGCGGCATGGCTTCGGTGACGGCGAACTCCCGGATGGCCTATGCGTTCTCTCGCGACGGGGCGTTGCCCGGCTCGCAGATGTGGTCGAAGGTCAACGTTCGCACCGGAACGCCAACCAACTCCATCTGGCTCTGCACTGTCTGCGCGCTCATCCTGGCCAGCCCGGCGCTGAAGAGCACAACGGCATACCTGGCGGTCACCTCGATCGCCGTGATCGGGCTCTACATCGCGTATGTGACGCCGGTTCTGCTGCGGCGGCTCAACCCGGACTTTCGCACGGGCGAGTGGAACCTGGGCCGGTGGAGTGCCGTGATCGGCTGGATCGCCATCGGGTGGGTGGTGTTCATCGTGATCCTCTTCATGCTTCCCCCGGCCAGTCCCATCACGGTGAACAACTTCAACTATGCGCCGATCGCGGTTCTGATCGTGCTGGTGTTCGCCACGGTCACCTGGTTCGTCGGTGGGCGACAGCACTTCATGAAGGAAGTCCCGCCCGGGCACGACACCAAACCCATCGAAGAGATCTTCAACCTTTGACCGCCATGGATTCTCTGGCTTCGGTGAGCAGCCTGCCCGATGCGGTCCTGCGACCGCTGAGGGGCGGCAACGCCTTCGAGTCCACGGTGGAGCAGCTCGCGACCGCAGTGCGTCTGGGCGTGTTCGCCTATGGCGAGCAGCTACCTCCCGAACGGGAGCTCGCCGAGCGTCTTGGCGTCAGCAGGATGACACTGCGCGAAGCCATAGCGGCACTTCGGGATTCGGGTCTGGTTACCACGCGGCCCGGGCGAGGCGGCGGTACGGTCGTCGTCTACCAGGGAGTTGCCCTGGGGAGCGGGACCCGACCGGGAGTGCGTCAAGGTGCGGCCCTGGCCGATGCTCTGGACTTCCGGCGGGTTGTCGAGCCCGGCGCCGCGTACGTCGCGGCCGGGCGGTCGTTGTCGGCCGACCAACGCGCGTGGCTCACGGCATCGGCGTTGGAGGTCAGCAACGCGCCGGACATCGCCACCCATCGGGTTGCGGACGCCCGGCTCCACCTGGCGATCGCGACGCTGTCCGGGTCGCCCATGCTCATCGAGGCGGTGACCCGTGCACAGTCGGCCGTGCAGGAGATGCTGGCGGCGATCCCGGTGCTTCAGCGCAACATCAGCCATTCGAACGTCCAGCACGACGCGATCGTTGCGGCTGTGCTTGCCGGCGACGGTGATCGTGCTCGGGCGCTCATGGAGGAGCACTGCGACGCGACCTCGGCGTTGCTACGAGGCCTCATCGGCTAGCGGAGACGACGATGCAAGGACGACGAGAATCGAAGATAAGGAGAGACGCATGACTGTCCGACCAGCACTGACCATTGACGAACTGCGCTCGGAGATCGAGTCGGGGGCTATCGACACGGTGATCACGGCGTTCACCGACATGCAGGGGCGGCTGCAGGGCAAGCGGAACCACGGGCACTATTTCTTGGATCATGTGCTTGGTCATGGTGTCGAGGGCTGCAACTACCTCCTGGCCGTCGATGTAGAGATGAACACCGTTGACGGCTACGCGATCAGCTCCTGGGAGCGCGGCTACGGCGACATGTTGTTCGAGATGGACCTGTCGACGCTGCGTCGGACCCCTGGTCAGCTCTACTCGGCCACGGTGCAGTGCGACCTGGTGTGGCTGGACGGCACCGGTTTGGTTCGCCCGTCGCCCCGCTCCGTGCTGAAGTCCCAGCAGGCGGCTGCGGCGGAGCTTGGCTGTGTGGCTTTTGCCGGGACCGAGCTTGAGTTCATCGTCTTCGAGGACTCCTTCGACAGCGCCTGGGACCGGCGTTACGAGGGGCTCACGGCTGCCAACCGCTACAACGTCGACTACTCGATCCTGGGCGGAAGCAGGGTCGAGCCCCTGCTGCGGGACATCCGCAACGAGATGTATGCCGCGGGGGTGACCGTGGAGAACGCCAAGGGGGAGTGCAACCCGGGCCAGCATGAGATTGCCTTCCTCTTTGACGAGGTCGTGCGCACCTGTGACAACCACAGCATCTACAAGAACGCGGCCAAGGAGATCGCGGCGGTCCATGGTCAGTGCCTGACGTTCATGGCCAAGTTCGATGAGCGCGAGGGCAACTCCTGCCACATCCATCTCTCCCTGCGTGGCCAGGACGGCTCGACGCTCTTCGCCGACGACAACCGCGACGGCGGACACAGCCAGATGTTCGACCACTTCCTGGCCGGTGTTCAGGCCACGATGCGGGAGTTCACGCTGCTCTATGCGCCGAACATCAACTCTTACAAGCGTTATGCCCCTGGTTCTTTTGCCCCGACGGCGATCGCTTGGGGCCATGACAACCGCACGTGTGCTTTGCGGGTGGTTGGCCGCGGTGCCGGACTGCGTGTTGAGAACCGGTTGCCAGGCGGTGACGTCAACCCCTACATGGCCGTCGCTGCGATGATAGCGGGGGGCTTGCACGGGATCCGCAAGCAGCTCCCGCTCGAGCCTGGTTTCGTGGGCAATGCCTACACCTCGGACAAGGAGCGAGTGCCCGCCACCATGCTCGAGGCGCGGGACCTCTTTGCCGCATCCACCGTCGCGCAGCAGGCTTTTGGCAAGGACGTGGTGGAGCACTACGTGCACGCCGCTGACATCGAACTCGCAGCGTTCGGCGCAGCGGTCACTGACTGGGAGCGAGTACGAGGGTTTGAGCGACTTTGAGCGAGCAGACCAACCCGGCACAGGCCCCCGAGCACGACGTCATCAATCCCGCGAACGAGGCCTTGGTCCAGACGGTGGTACAGGCCGGTCTGGACCAGACCGATGAAGCCATCGCCCGCGCTGACGCGGCAGGTGCCACCTGGCGTGGCGTCGCGCCCGCCGATCGTGGCCGGCTGCTACGTCGCTTCAGCGAGGTCGTTGACTCCCACCAGGAGGAGCTGGCCCAGCTCGAGGTCGCCAACGCCGGGCACACGATCGGCAACGCCCGCTGGGAGGCCGGCAATGTCCGCGATGTCCTCAACTACTACTCGGCCGCACCAGAACGTCTGACCGGCAGGCAGATTCCGGTCGCCGGTGGCCTTGACGTCACCTTCAAGGAGCCGCTCGGGACGGTTGGCATCATCGTGCCGTGGAACTTCCCGATGCCCATCGCCGGTTGGGGTTTCGCGCCGGCACTGGCGGCCGGTAACACAGTGGTCCTCAAGCCTGCCGAGCTCACGCCCCTGACAGCGATCCGGCTCGGCGAGCTCGCGTTGGACGCCGGTCTTCCGGAGGGTGTCTTCACCGTCATTGCAGGGAAGGGCTCGGTGGTCGGTGAGCGGTTCGTGACGCACCCAGCCGTCCGCAAGATCTGCTTCACGGGATCGACATCCGTGGGTCAGCGGATCATGCGAGGGGCGGCCGACCAGGTCAAGCGGATCACCCTCGAGCTTGGCGGCAAGAGCGCCAACGTCATCTTCGACGATGCGGATATCCCTGCGGCGGTGGCTGCCGCTCCGATGTCCTTTTTGGACAACGCGGGTCAGGACTGTTGTGCACGCAGCCGGATTCTGGTGCAGCGTAATGTCTTCGACCGTTTCATGGAGTTGTTCGAGCAGGCCGTCAAGGGCGTCGTGGTAGCCGACCCATCACGGGACAGCACGCAGATGGGGCCACTGATCAGCGCGGCCCAACGAGAGAGCGTGCGCTCGTATGTCGAGAACTCGGCTGAGCAGGTCGATGTCGCGTTCCGTGGGCAGGCACCTGGCGGCGACGGCTTCTGGTACCCGGCAACGGTGGTTCTTGCCGGTAGCACCACGGAGCGGGTCTGGCGTGAGGAGATCTTCGGCCCTGTCGTGGCCGTGCTGCCCTTCGATGACGAGGCCGATGCGATCGCCAAGGCCAACGACACCCAGTACGGCTTGTCCGGGTCCATCTGGACCCGGGACGTGGGGCGGGCGATTCGCGTCTCGCGCGGCATTCATGCAGGCAACCTCTCGGTGAACTCGCATGCCAGCGTGCGGTATTCGACTCCGTTCGGTGGTTTCAAGCAGTCCGGCATCGGTCGTGAGCTCGGGCCTGATGCGCTCGACGCGTTCACGGACGTCAAGAACGTCTTCATCTCCACAAGCTGATCACCACCGGCTGACCAGCTCTGACCCAGTAACCCACAATCGGAAGGCAGCACCACTTATGGCAGACAGGATCCAGGGCAAGGTCGCGGTCGTCACAGGAGGCTGCAGCGGTATCGGGCTGGCCACCGTGCGGCGGTTCGCCGCCGAAGGCGCCACGGTCGTGATCGGCGATGTCGACGACGCGAACGGCCCTCGGATCGCCCAGGAGGTCGGCGGAGCGTTCGTGCGCTGTGACGTCACCAGCCCAGAGCAGGTCGAGGCCTTGTTCCTTGCGGCGAAACACACGTTCGGCAGCGTCGACATCGCGTTCAACAACGCGGGTATCAGCCCTCCCGATGACAACTCGATCCTCACAACCGACCTGGACGCCTGGCGCCGGGTACAAGAGGTCAACCTGACCAGCGTCTATCTCTGCTGTAAAGCGGCACTTCCGTACATGCTCGAACAGGGAAAGGGCTCGATCATCAACACGGCGTCCTTCGTCGCAGTCATGGGCGCCGCGACCTCGCAGATCTCCTACACGGCCAGCAAGGGCGGCGTGCTGTCGATGTCGCGCGAGCTTGGCGTGCAGTTTGCCCGCCAAGGTGTCCGCGTCAATGCGCTGTGCCCCGGCCCGGTCAACACCGCGCTGCTCGCGGAGCTGTTCGCCACGGATCCGGAGCAGGCCGCACGACGCCTCGCCCATATCCCGGCCGGGCGGTTCGCCGAGCCCGAGGAGATGGCCAACGCCGTCCTGTTCCTGGCCAGCGACGAGTCCAGCTTCATCACGGCTTCCCAGTTCATGGTCGATGGCGGGATCACCGGCGCCTACGTCACCCCGCTCTGATACCTGGATCGCAGACGACATGGACAAGGACAGTCCCCGGCCGATCATCGGCATCACCTGCTACGTCGAGCAAGCCGTGCGTGGGGTGTGGGCGAGCATGGCTCACGCATTGCTGCCCTATGAGTACGTGACCAAGATCGAGCGTGCCGGCGGGATCGCCGTGCTGATCCCGCCGCGCGTGGACGCTGATGCTGAGATGGCCCGCGCGGTGCTCTCGCGTCTGGACGGACTGATGCTTGCCGGCGGCGTCGATGTCGAACCCCAGCGGTATGGCGCGCAGCAGCACCCGAGTGTGCAGGAGGCGCGTCCCGACCGCGACGCCCTCGAGCTGGCTCTGGCCGAAGTCACGTGCGAGTGGGACACGCCCGTGCTGGGTGTCTGCCGCGGAATGCAGGTGATGGCCGTGGCGGCGGGTGGGACGCTGGAGCAGCACCTGCCCGACCTGGTCGGCCATGACGAGCACTCACCAGCTCCCGGGGTCTATGGCACCCATGGCGTGCGCACGGTCGAGGGCACGACGGTGAGCGCTCTGCTCGGGCCGGAGGTCGTGATACCGAGCTATCACCACCAGTCCGTGTCCGCTCACCCCGACTACGTGCCGGCTGCCTGGGCACCCGACGGCACGCTGGAGGCGATGGAGCGCCCGCAGTCACGGTTCCGGCTGGCTGTGCAGTGGCACCCGGAGGCGGGCGAGGACGACCGGCTGTTCGAGGCTTTCGTCAAGGCCTGTGCCCGGGCGCCGGTCTGAGCACACCCAGTGAGCACGTCGCCTGGCCAGGTTGTTTGGCCAGGTTGCATCATCGCTTTGAACGACCACCTTGGGTGAAAACCTTGGATGACCACATTGCGAGACTGATACCCCAATGGCGGACAGGCATGCAAGGCTGGTCAAATGAGCACCATCTGGACGGTAGTGGCTACCGCCACCATCATTATCGACTAGCGCGACGGGGCATCTGCCGCCGCGCAAACCTCCCATACCCTGGGAGGTTTTTTCGTCCCCGGACACATCCCGTTCGGGCGGATCGCGTGGCGTGACATTGCTCTTGGCAAGAAGATGCCAGAGCAGACCATTGCCTGCAAAACTGTCGCCATATATCCCCATTGCCTTTAACAACGTTTGAGACAGGGCTGACGATGACCGACCTGCACGTCTACGACACCACGTTGCGTGATGGTGCACAGCAAGAGGGCCTGAACCTTTCGATCGCAGACAAGCTGGCCATTGCCGCGCTCCTGGACGAGCTCGGGGTCGGCTTCATCGAGGGCGGTTGGCCAGGGGCCAACCCCAAGGACACGGAGTTCTTTGCTCGGGCCCAGCGGGAGCTCTCGTTGCGTAATGCCACCCTGACCGCGTTTGGCGCTACCCGGCGTGCGGGCACCGTGGCCGCAGATGACCCGCAGGTCCGGGCGCTCATCGACTCGGGTGCCTCCGTGGTAACGCTGGTAGCCAAGGCGCACGTGCGTCATGTCGAACTCGCCCTGCGCACCACGGCGCACGAGAACCTCGCGATGGTGCGTGACACGGTGGGCTTGCTGACCGCGGAGGGCCGGCGAGTGTTCCTGGACGCCGAGCACTTCTTCGACGGCTATCGCAGCGACCGTGACTATGCCATCGAGGTGATCCGGACGGCGATGGAGGCCGGGGCCGAGCTGGTGGCTCTCTGCGATACCAACGGCGGCATGCTGCCCCACGAGGTGTCGGACATCGTCGCCGACGTGATGGACGCCACGAAGTCTCCCCTCGGCATTCACTGTCACAACGACACAGGGTGCGCTGTCGCCAACTCGATCGCCGCGATCCGGGCCGGAGCGACCCACTTCCAGGGCACGGTCAACGGTTACGGCGAGCGCACCGGCAACGCGGACCTGCTGAGCGTCATCGCCAACATGCAGCTCAAGGAGGGCCTCCAGCTGCTCCCGCCCAGCCGGTTGGCCGAGGCCACGCGCATCGCACACCAGATCAGCGAGGTGACCAACGTCCCTCCATACAGCCGCCAGCCATACGTCGGAGCGAGTGCCTTCGCACACAAGGCCGGTCTTCACGCGAGTGCGATCAAGGTCGACCCCGATCTCTACCAGCACACCGACCCGCTGGCCGTGGGCAATGACATGCGCATGCTCGTCTCGGGAATGGCCGGCCGGGCCAGCATCGAGCTCAAGGCGCGCGAGCTGGGCTTTGATCTGAGCGGCGAGAACGACCTCTTGTCGCGAGTCGTCAAGCGGGTCAAGGATCTTGAGGCCCAGGGCTGGACCTTTGAGGCGGCCGACGCGTCGTTCGACCTGCTGCTGCGTGAGGAGCTGGGAAGCCGGCCCAGCTACTTCCGGGTGGAGTCCTGGAGAGTCATCACGGACCACACGTACGCCAAGGGTGACCCGGTTTCGGAGGCAACAATCAAGCTGTGGGCGGCCGGCCAGCGGGTCGTCGTCACGGCCGAGGGTAACGGCCCGGTGGACTCTTTGGACCGGGCGATTCGCCAGGCGCTGTCGGGCGCCTACCCCGAGCTGGCCAAGATCGAGCTGATCGACTTCCGGGTCCGCCTGTTCGATGCTGCTCACGGCACCGATGCCACCACCCGCGTTCTGATGGAGCACTCCGATGGGGTGACCTCGTGGGACACCGTTGGGGTCGCGCCCAACATCGTGGAGGCCAGCTGGGTCAGTCTGACCGACGGCATCACCTACGGCCTGATGCGTCAGGGTGTCGAGGTCCGCTAAGCCGGCTGTGGATGCCATGGCATACGACACGCGCCACAGGACGCGCGTGAGGCTGTTGACGGGCAGGATGGACTTCGCGAGCAACGAGAACCGCGAAGTGGCCGGGTCTGACGACGGTATAGGGAAACACCGCACGTGTCGGCAATGCTGAGCGTGACAAAGCGATCGCGCTGCTGGGCGAGCACTGGCGCGCAGGGCGGCTCGACCCTGGAGAACATGAGCTGCGGGTGACCCGGGCCAGGGCGGCGGCGACCCGGGCTGACCTCGGCGTCCTCTTCGCCGACCTGCCCCAGGCTGGTCCGGCGCAGGAGCCGACCGGTACCGTGGCCGCCAGCGGCACCCGCGGGTTCCTGGACAGCAAGCGCGACACGATCATTGCGCTGACACCGTTCGCCGCGCTGGCCTTGTTCTTCCTGACGGGCTCTTGGTTGTGGTTCTTGATGATCCCCGTCATGGGGATCCTGCTGTACGGGCCAGACGGAAGGAAGAAACCACCTCATCGGGGGCGTTGATCAGCCGCGATCGGTGACTCCTGGCAGGGACCAGTGCTTGATCCGAGGTTCGCCACCGCGTTCGTTGTCCACCAGGATGTGCGCGAGCCTCTGCGGGTCTGCCAGCTGCCGGTACAGGGCCTGACCCGGAAGGTATCGCCCCAGGTAACGGCGCTCGATCTCTTCGGCGGACCCGAACAGCTCGAGATCGCGGCCATGGGCGCGCCTGAGGGACTCCTTCGGACACACGCGTAGATAGACCGACAGTGTCCACAGGTCGCGCAGCTGTGGTCGCAGGAGTAACACTGCGCCGATGATCAGGACGGCCCTGGTCGGGACGGCTATGGTGATGTTTTCCTGGGCGCCGCCGCGGTGGTCGTACGTGGTTGTCCTCAGTGCGGACTCTCCGCCGAGGAAGGGCAAGAGGCACGTGTTTCGCAGCGCCGGGTTGTCGAAGCTGTCGAGGTAGTAGCCCTGGGGCGACAGCTCGCCGCGCTGGTGGCGCTGCACGGGTGGCCCGAAGCCCGCAGTGCCCTCACGTGCGTCGTCGCCGTCTTCAGTGTGCCGGCCAGGGTCGTCTTGCCAGCTCCGTCGGGGCCGTCGATACCCACCAGAACGCGTTCGTGAAGCCGGGACAACGCAGTCACGGTGCTGCTGAGCTGTCCGGCGAGATCCACGCTTGGAGTCTGCCGCACGAGGCAAACGTACTGGTGAATCCACGGTGTGGTGTCATGAGCGCCGATGCCGTGGTACGTCGGCCACCCGGCTTCAGAGAACGAGACTGCGATGACCATTGAGCCGGGCGCGGCACAGGCCAACGTGACAATCCCCACCTCTGGCTGCGACTGGGTGTGGACAGCGGCCTTTGGAGGTTCCATGTTTGCCTCCGGTGCCCCCGACCTGTGGTTCGGGCAGCGCTGGCCAGCCTTGGGCCGTCTGGTCTTGGGGAGCGTGATGGTTGCGCAGGGTTTGTGGATTCGGACGTTTGGCGTTGATCTGAGGCCGCAGTCCGCCAATGTTCGCGGCCTTCGCCGGCGGAGCATTCCCTGGCAGGACGTGCAGGCAGTGATCCACCACAGACGGCAGGGTACCTGGGGTGTCCGGCTCATTCTCGAGCGTGGCAAGCCGGTGACGCTGCGCGCACCGACGACGGGGTGGGGCTTTGGCGCTGCCGACTACGAGCGGGACTTCCACCGCATCGGCCAGTGGTGGCTTGCCCACCGTGGTGAGTCCTGGCGCCCCGTGCGCCCTGAGGCGCCCCTGCCGCCCGTTGGGCTCGACCTTGGCCGTGTCACTGCTCCGGGAGAACTGTGACTCTGATAGTCGCGCTGTCATGCGGGTCATCACCG
>Ga0208850_1000062_pt1 | contig 42080 bp, 41 predicted proteins | sample NGESurshal092012_5_FD_184475 | JGI IMG/M metagenome (GOLD analysis project Ga0208850, IMG submission 184475) | Arctic peat soil microbial communities from Barrow, Alaska - NGEE Surface sample 210-2 shallow-092012 (SPAdes) | ecosystem: Environmental > Terrestrial > Soil > Wetlands > Peat ... | reverse complement strand
CGTCGGCGGCGTTGTGGTCGTTGTGGTCGTCGGCGGCGTTGTGGTCGTTGTGGTAGTTGTCGTCGAGGTGACAGCCACGCTATTGACTATCTCCGTGAGCTTCTTTGAGACACTGCCGGCAAAATTCCGGCTGCCCGTATACACGGCGGTAATAATGTGCGTGCCCACCGCGAGCGAACTGATCGTGAAGGTCACGTTGGCCAAGCCACCGTCGGGGTCGCGAATGAGATAGGGGACGTATATGTATTCCTCCGAGCCATACTGGAACTGGACACTGCCGGCGAGGGCGGGGGCGCCAGCTTCACCGCCCGTCCAGATCGTCGCCGTGAACGTGACCGACTGTCCGAACACCGATGGATTTGCTGATGAAAGTAACTTTGTCGTGGTGGTCGCCTTTTTGACCGTCAGCGTTAGCGCACGCGACTTGCTGCTCCGATAGGCACCCCCTTGGCCGACCCCGTAAAGAGCAGCGATCTGGTGAGTGCCCACCGCAAGTCCAGGGACATTCTGGGGGGATGTCTGATAAATGAAGGTGGCCGTACCTCCGCGTAGCTTACGAGTGCCCAACGTCTTTGTTCCCTCAAGGAACTGCACCGTGCCGGTGGGTACCCCGATGCCCGACAGGGGCGTAACCGTGGCCTTGAATGTTACGGGTTGTCCGTACGTCGAAGATTTTACCGAAGACTTGATTATCGTCTGTGTACGACCTGAGCCACTCACGGTGAGGGTGGTGAGGAAGTTGCCTCCAGACGCGGTGCCAAGCGGAAGTAGGGCCCCCAGCGACACCACGAGCACCGAAAACACGGTAGCGAAGGTCATAGGCGAGAGTAGAACGGTGTACTTGCTCTTAGTCATTGATAACCCCTTGCAGAAGATCCAACATAGGCCATTCAAGCTGTTAGTTACCTACCTTACTGTGTGAAGTAGTTATGAGAATGCCCGATGGATTGCGGCACCCTGCGGCCTCTGCTCTTGGAGTGAAATGAGGTTGCAGCGAAAACGCACCGAACGAGGACCGGGTACGTCTCCTGATGCTCCTATGTTTGTCAAGCGGCTTTTTGTTGTTCAAGCCACGCCCGATATTGCTCGGCAAACTGCCGATCATGATCGATGCCTCTCTCTAGGCGCGAGATCCGAAGTGGGTAGGTTCCAAGCTCTGTTGATGCAGTCGTCAAACTGATCTTCGCCGCGTTTCGCTCGGCGCGAAGTTCCGTTCCAACGGGCACGACTGCCGGGTTGGTGAGATGGATGAAGATCTCTCGCGCGATGTGGCGCTTGAGACAGCGAATGATCTCGCGTTTGGTCTTGCCTTCGGTGAGTCGACGAGCCACGTAGGCTCTCGTTTCTTCGTCGTGGGTCGCCCGGACAATCGCAATGCGCCAGAGTGCGTTATTTGCCTGACGATTCCCCGAGCGGTTGAGACGGTGGCGCGTGGTCAGGCCCGACGAGGCCTGAACGGGTGACACGCCACACAGCGCGGCGAAGGCCGATTCGTTGCGCAGTCGTTCGGGGTTGTCGCCGGCCGCAACCAACAGGATCGCTGCCACGTCGACACCGACACCCCTCGCTGATCGAAGCGCCGGGTTGACTTTGTAGGTCAAGTCGTCGAGGACGCTCCCGAGTTCTTTCATCTCCTCGGTGAGCGCCTCGTAGCGTCGAGCCAACACGCGCAGCGCTAACTTCGTTGCCTCTCGTGGATCAGTCGGATCACCGGGTCGAAAGCGCGCGCAGCGAGCCACACGTTGAGCGGTAGTAAGTCCTTCGATCTCCGCTCGTAACGGCGCGGGCGCCGTCACGATCAGGTCTCTGATCTGCAGCGCCACGCGGGTTCTCGAGTTGCGTGCCGACGTGAAGGCGACGCGCAACGCCCTGATGGACTCGACGACGCTGTCGTGGGTCTTCGGGACGACCGTCGCTTCGCCGTTGAGAACGGACCTCGCTGGATTCACTCAACGCGAACTGACGGCCATCGAACGAGAGCTCAACGAGCGTCCGCGCAAGACTCTCAATTGGGTGTCACCATTGGAGGCGTTGAATGAACTTGTTGCGTCGACTGTCTGATTCCACCTCATCGGGGACAGATGTGTCGGGTCATCGGGGACACTTTCTTCGGGAGGTGTCGAGATGGTGGTTCGACAGATGGTGGTGGACGCTGTCCTCTTAGAAGGGCGCAGCATCCGAGAGGTTGCACGTAGTTACGGGGTCTCCAAGACCTTCGTGGCGAAGTTGGTGAAACGCTTCAAAGAGGGTGGCGCGGAGGCACTCGAGCCGCACTCTCGTGCGCACCGCAACGATCCGAACAGAACGCCCGTCGAACTCGAAGATCGCATTGTGGAGCTTCGCAAACAGCTCCTCGACTACGGCGTCGATGCCGGCGCCGCGACGATCCAGTCGCATCTCGCGCGCGAGTTGAGCCAGTCGCCGTCGATCTCGACGATTCACCGAGTGCTCGTGCGTCGCGGCTTTGTCAACCCCCAGCCGAAGAAGCGACCGAAGTCGAGCTACATCCGCTTCGAGGCCGACCAACCCAACGAGATGTGGCAGTCGGACTTCACCGACTGGACGCTCACGACTGGCCGCACCGTGCAGATCTTGAACTTCATCGATGATCACTCACGGGTGTTGCTCGCCAGTCGTGCCGTGTCCGTCGTGAAGGGCGCCGACGTGATCGCGACCTTCGTCCAGGCCTGTGAACGCTGGGGAACGCCCGCCTGCGTGCTCACTGACAATGGCGCCGTCTACAACGCGATCAGCCGCCACGGTCGCACCGCGTTCGAGTGTCTGCTCGACGACCTTGGTGTGAATTACAAACACGGGCGCCCCTACCATCCCCAGACCCAGGGCAAGATCGAACGTTGGCACAGCACTTTAAAGAAGTGGCTCAACAAACACCCCGCGCGCACGCTTCCTGAACTACAACGCAACCTCGATGAGTTCGTCGAGTACTACAACGAGGTTCGCCCGCATCGCGCCCGCGGTCGAAGGACACCATCCGTCGCCTATGGCGAGCGCGATAAAGCCCGACCCGGACGGTTCCAACACCCTCCTCGCTACCGCGTGCGTCGCGACGTCGTCGATCAAGCTGGCAAAGTCTCCATCCGGCACCACTCGAGATTGATGCACATCGGTGTGGGACGTCGGCACAGTGGCCAGCGAGTAATCCTGCATGTGGTCAACGATGATGTGCGCGTGTTGACCGACAACTTCAAACTGTTGGGCGTGGTCACGCTCGACGGCAATCACTCATACCAATCAATGCAACGGGTCGACTAACTTCCTTTTGGGGGTTCAAACGTCCCCGATGACCCGAGAGATCACAAACTTGTTGCGTCGACCATCTGAACCCGCACCCGTTAACTGCAACCCGAGAATCAAGTTGTAGGGCCGGTGGGGATCGAACCCACGACCGGAGGATTATGAGGTGGCTGCAAACGGTCGGACTGGTCCGGTGGGGTCGGTTTGATCCGGATTAGAAAGAAAACTTGTCCGGTGGTGTCGGATTGGTCCGGTGGTGTCGGTTTGGTATGTGGGATGAAACGTGGGATTTCTCAGCGGGTAGTTTCTCAGGGACCGAGTCTGATGGTGAATAAATTACGGTAGGTGGCTCTCGAGGTTGCAGATTCGACACTAAATCCGCCTCGCCATGCGGTTCCGTTCTTCTGGTAGCGAAACTCAAGACTTAGCATTCGAGATGCGAAGGCGTTTTTGACATTTTCGTAATGATTAGAAGAGTGAACACTCCACGTGTGGTGGGAGGCGTACGTAAAGCATGCCGCAGGAAAAATGACCGCGGAAGCAACGATGTCAATAATTTGAAGTGCCACGTGACTGTCTGAGTGCCCGAATAGAGGTGACTCGACAAGATTAGGAATGCTGCTCCCACCGCTCCGATACATCTGAGTCGTGATTCCCTCGATCACGGGGAGGTTTTTTGATTTCGTTCGACTGTCGAGAATTATGATGCCCTTTTCGTTTTTTTGCTCGACAAAGTCATTGAAACTCTGCGCGATGTAGCGCAGAGTTCGCGGATAAACACGGGCATCGGTGATTGGCGCATTCTCGTCCTTTATCAGCACGTGAGCTATCAGCCTTCCGTTGTGCGACTCGATCAGTTCGAGGACTCCCTCGATGATGCCGAACGCTCGCCTGGCACGACGTCTCGACCCGCTTCGGACATCAGAACGAAGATCGCTTCCCTTGGTCTCAGCCGCAATGAGGTCCGAAAGTTGGAGCCGCGGGTCCGACAAGCTACTGTTAAAAGTCTTTTTGAGCTTGAGAAAGTCCCAGACAAGTTGTTTGGAAGCGTCGCTTGAAACGATCAACCCGGCTACCACTATTAGGGGGGTTGAACTGACGTTCGACCTGCAGAATACATCCGCGCTGCCTGATTCGTCAACGTAACAGATGTGCATGGTGAGACAAAGTTAGCCCGAGGGAACGAAATTCGCCCGAAAACAACCACGACCGCCTCAAGGGCGGCCGTGGGACTTGCCGCACAATGTGCAGCGATTGGAACTGTTCCAGCATATCGGCAGTTTTGCCCGTGAGGGTCAAAACTTGTGACCTCTAAAGAGAGACCAGGGGGTTTATGAGGTGGGAGCAAACGGTCGGACTGGTCCGGTGGTGTCGGTTTGGTCCGAAACTCTCTGAGTTCTTCGTCCAGTGGTGTCGCTTTGGTCTGGTGGTTCGGTTTGGTATGCGGGATGAAACGTGGGACTGTTTCGTCGCTAGGAAGCCGTCTAAAGCGCGAGATTTAGGCACTCGCCCCAACCTTACAAGGAGCGTTAGCGCCAATTTTTGGGGGTCAGTGACGGTAGCTTCAACTGAGACGCGGTAATCGTACACTTGCACTCAACTTCGCCTAAGGAGCTGAATCGTGCGGCTAAAGAGTGTGCATATTGGAAACGGCTTTAAGCGGTTTGCAGACCTGACAATTTCCGACTTGCCGGTTACCGCTCGGCTGATCGTGCTACTCGGTACAAATGGTTCGGGTAAGAGTTCTTTCCTTGACGCCCTGTTTTATTGGCATCGACACAATGCAAATCGAACTGTGAGCCGAAGCATGGACCCGGACTACTACTCCCGGCCTAATCAATCGGATCTTCCCAGCGTCCAAGTTGAATGGCACGATCCACTACCATCCGATCCAGTCGAGAGAGCTCGGTCACTGCACTTTCGTACGGCGTATCGATACACCAGTGACTTCGCTTCCACATCGATAGGGGGCCTACGAAATATCGAATACACAAACTTGTTAGGTGCCCTCATCGATGAAGACCACTCAGTCGCGGAGCATTACAACCGGTTAGTGGGATTGGCGGTAGCTGCCTTTGCTCAGATGGAGGTTGAGGTATCTAACCGTGATGTCTACGCGAGCAAAATCGAACCTCTCGCGGAATCAATGAACCGTTTGTTCAGGGATCTCACGCTGACGGGTCTTGGAGATCCCACGAACAAGGGAACATTCCTGTTCACTAAGGGATCTTCACAGAATTTTCGGTACGTCAATCTTTCGGCTGGGGAGAAGGCGGCCTTCGATCTTCTCTTAGACCTACATATCCGGAAGGAGTACTATCCGAATTCTCTGATTTGTCTCGATGAACCGGACCTTCACACAGGTCTAGCGTTACAAGCGGCACTACTCGATGAGATGCTCCTGGTCATACCCGAAACATGCCAACTTATGATCGCAAGTCACTCGATTGGCATGATGAGGCGAGCCTTTGAGATAGCCAGGGAATCTCCGGAACAGGTTGTCTTTCTGAATTTCAATGATCGCGACTTCGATTCGCCTGTAATTATGCAACCAGAAGCGATGACACGTGTGCTTTGGCAGTCATTGCTCCAAGTTGCACTGGACGATCTGGCTGCACTCGTTGCTCCAAAACGAGTCTTCGTCTGCGAAGGCAAGCCCGACGCGCCTACTCGGTCAAAACAGAGCTTTGACGCCGCCATTTTAAACCGGATCTTCGGCGATGCGTACCCAACTATAGAATTCGTGTCTGCTGGCGGAACAACACAGTTGCGACCCGTGGCTGACTCGATGACGACTGTACTGAAGCAGACGGAGGTGCTGCGAGTAATCGACCGAGATAGCCGTACGGACGAGTCGATTGCGGCCTTGAAAGTAGAGGATCCGCTTCTTCGAATACTTTCAGTGAGGGACTTGGAGAATTATCTTCTGAGCGACGAAGTCTTAAAACTTGGCTCCCAAAAGTGGTCCGATGACGCCGACTCTGCTTGTGCGATTCTGTTAGAGAAGAAGCGCGAGCTCCTGGGCTCCGCCCCATACCCGGACGACGTGAAGGCAATAGCAGGCTCGCTCTTTGAAGAGGCCAAACGACGCTGGGGGAAACTGGCGCAACCAGGGCAGGATCGCACGGAGTTTCTTCGAGACGTTTGTGCACCTCTTGTGGTTAGTGACACGGACACTTATAGAGCGCTCGCGGCAGACTTGGGTCTTGAGGAATCGATATGAGAGGTGGATGCATTGGGGCATTTAAGTGTGCCTGCGATAAAGTTCTCGACGTACGATTGCGGGGGCTCCTGCGAAGAGAGTCCATTGAACGACTATCGCGAATACGTAGTCGATTAAGTTTGCGCTGTGTTGGTTCGAAACAGCATATATTCCGGTCGCAACAGCGAGGGCACCGAGCCAGGCGCACCAATCGCTATAAATCGGATGCTTGAATAGTGTGCCTTTCGGCCTGACTTTGTTGGCTTGTCGAGTATCCAAATTAATCTCAATTGCAGGGCGAGCCAGAATGCCGTCAACTATTGCTTCATACTGACGCGCCACAGTCATGTCCGTTCCGTACCACTCGTGAGGAATGCCTTTACCGAGAAGGGTCTCCGTAAGCTCAGCGCGTTGTCGCGATGTCCACCCTTCTGTCTCGTAAACGACATCCATCTCTTCTTTGGGCATTGGAGATCCGCAGTAGCGGCAGAACTCGTCACTCGCGTCGACGTGTTGATTGCAATCCGCGCACGTTGCCATTTCACGTCCAACCTTAGGACGACATCCAGTGATGGGTGAAGAGGGTTGCACGGGAATGAGCTGGGCGACTTCACGACCGTCTGCGGGGGCGCCGAACGCATGCGCGGGAGCGCAGCGCCGGCGGCGCCGCAGGGGTCGAGGACGGTCAACTCGACTCAGAGAACGTCTTCGTCGTCCTCGGAAGTGTCACCAACCGAATTATCGAGCATTGAATCCACGAGTCGCTCGACAATGTCACGGTCACGCACGTCAAGCCTTGCGATCTTTCTTGCGAGCCTGTCGTCATACGGTGTGAAGTCGAGTCCCTCAGGAACTTCTTCATTAAATGCACCAAAAACGATTTTGGGATCCACCCCGACGGCACGAGCAGCGGCATAAAGATTCTCGGGCCGAGTCTGATTGACGTAGACCGATCCGCCTTCGAATGTCGGACCGCGTTCCAATTGGCGCCAAGTGCCTTCCGATATACCCGCTCTTCGTGCAGCTTGGCGCTTACTCAGCTTGAGCCGTTTTCTTGCTGCACCTAGAGTTTCCGCAACGGTGCGCCAACCAACCGTTCCCGGCATCCCCCACATAATCTTTTCGTCTGCTGTCAGTTCCTCGTAGGGAAGAAGAAAACGATCTATCTGCTGATCGGCAGTTGGCTCGTAGTACATCGACATTCGGCTCCAATCAGGTATTTCGCATAATCACGCGTAGTATCGCGTACTGCGTATTATGCTTCATTTCATGCACAAGATCGCGTATTCCACGCAAGAACAGAGTAGCGCAGGTCAGATCGACCTGGCAACATGCGCCACCATCAGCCTTGCCCAGGCTGCTCAGATCCTCGGGATCCATCGAAGTACCGCCTGGGACCTCTACAAACGCGATGAGTTCCCTGTCGCCGTCTTGAAGATTGGCAACCGCTTACGGGTGACCAGGTCACTGCTTGAGGCCTTTCTCACCTCGGGTATCTCGACTATAAACGCGGATCGATAAATGTCCACAGCGGACTTCTTGAACTCATCCGAAGGCTTGGTCGACGCCGAAGGCGTCGACCGCTGTTTTCCTTGTCCAAAGGACGTAACTACTAATCGCTTCCTTGTTTGTCTGTCAGAAGGCACTGGAGAGGCGTCAATTACCTACCAAGGTTCGGGAAACGGTGGGCGCGATCAGGATGCTATCCACATGGCACGGCTATCCAGGTTCACGAATGCAGACGGTGAGGTGATGATTGATGCACTTCTTCAAGATGAGGTTGAACGTCAGTTTCAGAACAAGTTGCGCGCGCATGGAAGAGCTGTCAAGGCCGTTCGACAATTCTGCGTGCGATGGGGGTTAACGAAGATGTGGACTTTTACCTTCAAAACTGCGCAATGGGACAAGAAGCAAGTCAAGGCTTATATGAACGCATTTCTGATGCGTTGGCGCGTCTTGAATGGCGGAAAACCATTCCCTTATCTTTATATTTTAGAGCTGCATGACGGAGGGCACGGCTACCACGTCCACGTCGCTGTTCCGGGTGGAATGTTCACAGACTTTTTTCAGCTGCGACGCGTTTGGGGTCACGGTCGAATTCGGTTCGATGAGAATAATCGCCATTCAGGAGAATCCAGAAACGATGCGAGGAGGCTAGCCACTTATCTTTCAAAGTATCTGGCTAAAGATCTCAACGACGATCATTGCAAGGGTGAGCATCGCTACGAACCCGCCCAAGGCTTCGACCTCCAAACAAAACGGCGTTGGTTCGCAACGTTCCGCGATGCGGAGAATTTTCTACGCTTTGGTGTTGATGGTGAGCGATTCGTCCAGATTTGGTCCGACTACGAAATAGACAGTTGGCCTGGGCCACCTACGTGGCTCTACCGCTCCGATTAAATAAGTTTCGACTTCTGAATTGAGGGGGTCTTGGTAACGAGTTCGCCCATTACGGTCGCTGCGACTTGATCTGAAGCTTCGACGAAATGTGCATATACCGAAAGTGTCGTCGAAGGGTCAGCGTGACCGAGCCGCCCGGACACAGTCCGAACAGGCACGCCTGCTGCAATGAGACGGGTGGCCGTGAAGTGACGCAGGTCGTGAAGACGCATGTTTTCGAAGCCGAGTGAATCTCTAAGTTTTTGAAACCGCTTGGTAACACTTCCCGGAACCCAAGGCGTGAGTCCATCAGGCTCATTTGAGAAGACGAATGACTCAGAAGTGATTTGCAAGTTGGCTGCGGTCGCGCGGTCAGACATGCTTCGACGCTGCTCTTCGAGAACTTCGGCAGTTCCAACGTCCAGTGCCATTCGCCTATTGACGTGGGTCTTCGTGTCCTTTTCGACAAGGCCGCCTGGTAGGTCAACGATGGAATGCTCGATAGTGAGCGATCGCAACACTGTGTCAAAGTTCTTCCATCGAAGGGCGCAAACTTCGCCTCGCCGTGCTCCGGTCGTAGCGGCAACGTGGAGAAACCGACTGAGTTCAGGATCTGACTCTCCGGCTCGCTGGAGAAGAGCGCCAACTTGTCCAACATCGGGAGGCGAGGGCTTTGACTTCGCGATACGTGGAGGCGTTGCGTTGATCGCAGGATTAGTCGCTATCCATCCCCACAACACCGCCTGGCGAAAGGCGCGACGAATGATCGCATGGGCCTGGCGCACAGTCGCAGGCGCTAGTCCGACATCATTAACAAGTCCAAGATAAAGACGGTCAAGGTCATTCGTTCGGATGCTATTCACAGACCTATTGCCCAGCGCGGGGAGGATTCGATTCTTCAACAAGTTCTTGTATCGGTGAACCGTTGTTGGGCTTAAGTCGTTTGAGACGAGGGCCATCCATTGATCGCTCAACTGTTTGAAATTCGCCGCTGTTCGCCCCCCCTGGCCATTCTCGGCATCGGCCAAGAGTGTGTTGAGGATCCGTTGTGCCTCTCGCTTTGTCCCGTGGACGCTACGACTGACCTGACGCCTTCGCCCGGTGACTGGATCACGGCCCGCCTCAAGACGCACCTCCCAAACCGCCGTAGCCTTCTGCCTTATTCCACCCTTCATGCTCAATACGCTAATTCGTAGGTGGTACATCGTGGGATTTCCGTGGGATTAGTTATGGAGCGGTAAAATTAATTCGGTGAAACTCCTTTGTTTCATTGGTAGGGCCGGTGGGGATCGAACCCACGACCGAGGGATTATGAGTCCCCTGCTCTAACCACTGAGCTACGGCCCTTCGAGATAACAGAACACGACGCGTCCGTACTGCTTGACGATCTCGGTATTGACGCGTCGTCATTTATGCGTCAACCCTAAGGGCGGGTTCGCACGGGTACAAAAAAATCAAAAACAAGCTCCCAGAGCAGGACTCGAACCTGCAACCTAGCGATTAACAGTCGCTTGCTCTGCCAATTGAGCTATCTGGGAATGAATCTGAAAGCCTAGTTACGATAGCACCCGCGCGGCGGCTCACTGTTGGTCGAACCACCGCTGGAGTCGCTCGGCGCCGGGACTCTCTCGCACCGCACGACGGCACCGCTCAATGCGCTTGGTCATGCCTTGGCGAGAGATGCCGTGCGCTTTGGCAATCTCTTCCATCGACATGGTGCGAAACGTGTACTGCCAGAACGCGTCAAAATCGTCGCCCGTGAGACGTCGCAACTCGTCGATGACCCACGCGGGCGCGTCGTTGAGATTGCTCGATGGTCGCGGGTCGGCGACGTCCTCGATTTCTATGGACGAGAAACGACGCGATTGGAGTTCGCGACTTAGCTGCATGATCTCGTGCGCCTTTACTTGTGAGATACCGAGTTCTATAGCGACGTCGCGCTTCGTGAGACGCCGATCAAGGTTCGAACGCTCCAATCGCTGGTGCTTCAAGATCAGTCGCATCTCAGCGTCACTGAGGCCGGCCTGTTGTTGCACCGTCTGATTGACGAGTTTCATAATCCAGTAATTGGCGTACGTCGCGAATCGATTTCCCTGCTCGGGATCGAAGCGACGAAGCGCGTTCACGAGACCCTCGACGCCCGCAGCTTCGAGGTCTTCGTTGTGCCATCGATACCCGCGCTCAAGGACGCGCGCGCGCACGAGTCCAAAGGTCGCGCGAAGTAACATCGACTCTGCCTCTTGACCCTCTTGACGAGCGCGAAGGAGACGCTGGCGATCGGTCGGACTGCTCACGGAGTCCTTGGCCATCTGTTCACTCGCTCGTCGACCTTCTTGAATGATGGGATAGAGAGCGCGCTCGTCGTCAACGCTGAGCGGCGCGAGCATCGCGAGACCGCCAATGAATCCGCGCGCGCCTTTGCTCACGAGGAGGGCAGCGACGCGCGTTCGACGAGCCAAAGACGCAGGTCACGCTCGGCGACGTCACCACTAGTCGTCTCGAGGAGTTCTTCTCGCTCCTTCACGTCATCGATGGTCGCCTTGACGACGTCGGGACTAACGCGCCCCTCGCTGAGATCACGGTGTAGTCGACGCATCTCTTCTTTCACGGCGCTTCGAATCAGCTGCGCCACGACCGCCGTGATATCGCCGTGGCTGTAGGGACGGTCGAGTTCGTCGACGGCGAGTTCGCTCAGTACTTGGGCTGCTTCGTCTTGACCACGTCGCTCGAGACCGTCGATCAACTCTGAGAGCGACTGTCCGGTGACGAGCGCGTCGAAGATCTCACGCTGCACTTCGTTGACAAAGTAGGGAGCGATTACGCGCTCTTTCATCTCGGGCGGCCCGTGCACGTAGAGTCGCAGCGCTTCAAGGCCTGGTCGTGGCATGGTCGTCCGGGATCGAGCGCGACTGGGCGCCGGCTCGTTCGTAATCTCCTTGACGCTCCGCTCGCGTGGATTCTTCGCGAGTTCCGCGACGCGCGAACGCAACGTGTTGAGGTCAAGTCGCAGTCGATCGGCGACCTCCATGAGGTACTGATCGCGAACGAGTTCACTGGGGTGCTCAGCGAGCACCACCATCGCTAGTTCGGCGGCTCGCGCTCTGCCTTCGGCGGTGGCGACGTTGGCGCCCTCTAACACCCGCTCGAGTCGAAACTTCAAAAATGGCAACGCGCCATCAATCGCAGCGCGAAGCGCGTCGGGATCACGCTGGGCAAGTTCCGCTGGGTCCATACCACGGGGCAATCGCGCGACCGCGACGTCGACGTCGTGTTGACGTTCCCACTGATAAACCGACGCCGCCGCACTCTGTCCGGCCGCGTCGGCGTCATACGCAAGAACGATACGTTTGGCGAAATTTCGCATCAAGCGAAAGTGATCTTCACCAAGGGCGGTGCCACACGTCGCGACGGCTCTCGGCAAACCAGCACTAAAGAAAGCGATGACGTCGGTGTAACCCTCGCAGACAATGATCTCGCCAGACTTGATGATGTCGACCTTGGCGAAGTTGAGCGCGTAGAGCGTACGGCGCTTGGAATATATCGGTGTCTCAGGACTGTTCTTGTATTTGGGCTCGACGCGCGCGTCAGGTCGCCCTTCGTGCTCGCTCGACGTTGGCAAGATTCGCCCTCCGACCGCGATGGCTTTCCCCGCGGGATCGAAGATTGGAAAAATGACGCGAGCTCGAAGGGAGTCCTGTCGTCGATCGCGCTTGTTGACAAAGCCAAGGCCAGTTGCGCTCAACACCTTCTCGTTCAGTTTCAGCGCGTTGGTCAACGCGTCCCACTCGTCGGGTGCCCAACCGAGTTTGAACTGGCGTGCGATCTCGCCGCCAATCCCTCTCGAGCGCAGGTACTCACGCGCGCCCCTGGCGTCGGGGGCAGTGAGAAGTCGCTCGTGGTACCACTCAACGGCCCGATCCATCGCCGCCATCGCATCTTGACGTTCTTTACGAGCGGGACCAGCGTTGGCGTCGTCGTGTAATTCAATACCCGCGCGATCCGCGAGCAGTCGTAACGCGTCGATGAAATCCAAGTGTTGGGTCTCTCGAACCCACGTGATTTGATCGCCCGACGCTCGACACCCGAAGCAGTAGTAACGACCGAGTTCGGCGTTGACCGAGAACGAAGATGTCTTCTCGCCGTGAAAGGGACAAAGGCCAGTCCAACGTTGACCCGAGCGCTTGAGTGCCACCATCTCGCCAATGAGGGCCACGAGGTCGGTCGCTGAGCGAACTTGTGCGATCTCGTCGTCGGATATAGCCATAGAAAGAAGGTACCGGTTCTTCGTGTTGGGCGCGCCGCGCGTAGCGGCACTTCTCTAGACTGCCCGCTATGTCCGACTACGCGGTGGAAACATTCAATATCGTCCGTACGTTTGACGACGGCGACGTTAGGGCCCTCGACGACGTGTCGCTCCACGTACCCAAAGGACAGGTGTTTGGACTGCTCGGTCCGAACGGTTCGGGAAAAACCACGATGGTGCGAATTCTCTCGACCATTCTCTCGCCAACGAGTGGCAAGGCGACGGTGGCTGGTTACGACGTCGTCAAACAGGCCAATCAAGTTCGTCGTCATATTGGCCTTGCTGGTCAGTACGCAACGGTCGACGAGAACTTGACCGGATTTGAGAACATTCGCATGATTGGACTGCTCAATCACCTCAACAAGGCCTACGTCGTGGCGAAGGCTCGCGAGTTACTCGAAAGCTTTGATCTCACTGACGCGGCGAATCGCATCACGAAGACCTACTCGGGCGGCATGCGCCGACGTCTCGACCTCGCGGCGGCGTTGGTGGCGAATCCTCCGATTCTCTTTCTCGACGAACCAACGACGGGTCTTGATCCCCAAAGTCGACAAGACATGTGGGTCATCATTGAAGGACTCGTCGAAGGCGGCACGACGGTGCTGCTCACGACGCAGTACCTCGACGAAGCCGATCGGCTCGCCAAGCAACTCGTGGTACTCGACCACGGCAAGATCATCGCCCAAGGAACGTCAGCCGAGTTGAAGGCCCAATTGGGAACGACGGTTCTTGCTCTCAGCTTCAACTCAATCAACGACGCCTTGCAAGCGCACACGCTGATTGGCGATCTCTCCGACAAACCCGTCAATGTCGAAGGCACGGTGCTCGAGATGACCGTAAACAACGGTCCGGCAGTCACCGCCGACGCCCTGCGGCGAATTGACGCGGCAAATATTTCACTCAGTGGGTTAGCGCTTCGCGAACCCAGTCTCGACGACGTCTTCCTGACCTTGACTGGGCACAAAGCCGAAACCATCGAACCTGAAGCGCCCGCGAACACTGGTCGGCGCCAGAAGCGAAAAGAACGAGTATGACCACTCTTCCTGTCATGACTTCAACGCACTCGGCGCTTCGTTGGGCCGTCAGTGATGTCTTGACGCTCGCGCGCCGCAACTTGTTGGCCCTCTTCCGGATTCCCGTCGCCTTGGTCTTCATGATCATTCAGCCCATCATGTTCGTCATCCTCTTTCGCTACGTCTTTGGAGGCGTCATCCACACGGACGTCTCCTACGTCAATTACCTGATTCCAGGGATTTTGGTGCAAACCATGATTTTTGGCTCCGTCGGCACCGCGATCGGACTCGCTGAGGATCTTCAGCACGGACTCATCGAGCGTTTCCGCGCTCTACCTATGGCTCGCCTCGCGGTACTGGCTGGGCGCACGATCTCTGACTTGTTTCGCAACGTCATCGTGTTGATTATCATCACCGGTGTCGGTTTCCTCGTTGGATTCCGTCCCCATGGTGGGATTGTGAGCTATCTCCAAGCGTGCCTCTTGATGTTGCTCTTCGCATACTGCGTGTCCTGGGGATTCGCCTTCATTGGACTTAGCGCACCGAACTCAGAGGCCGCACAGGCAATTACCTTTCCCATCATCTTTCCTCTCACGTTCGCTTCAGCGATCTTTGTGCCGGTGGCGTCAATGCCGAGTTGGCTCCAACCGTTCGCGATCAATCAGCCCATAAGTCAAACCGCGTACGCCGTTCGCGGGTTGATGCTTGGACTGCCCCACGGCCAGTCAACCTGGATCGCGCTCGCGTGGTCGGTGGGAGCCATCGGCTTGTTAGCGCCACTGGCCGTGAATCGTTATCGCAAGGCCGCCTAAACCAGTGACCGTACTCAGCGTCGAGGAACTCCAGAAGATCGTCGACGACGCGTTTCCCGACTACGACGTTCCAAAAATCGAGTCAATCGACGGCGACACACTCGTCATGGCGCAACCGGTCAGCACGCGCAACGCTCGACCAGGCGGCACGCTTTCGGGACCGACCATGATGGCCCTTGCCGACAACTCAGCGTGGTTGATTATCCTCGCCCACATTGGGCCGGTGTTGCTCGCCGTCACGACCAGCCTGCACATTGATTTTCTAAGGAAGCCCGAGATCGCTGACCTCATGGCACGCGCTCGACTCATCAAGCTCGGACGGCGCCTCGCGGTAGTGGACGTTGAACTTTTTTCAAGAGGTTCGAGCGATCTCGTTGCAAAAGCGCAAGTCACCTATTCGATACCACCGAGAGAGCCGTCGTAACGAATCACTGCAGTCGATGAGACGCTAACGTAATCAAGTTCTTCAAAGGTGTGTCACTACCCATGGATACCAAAAAACCACTTTCTAACGTCCTGATTTTATTGATGGCGATGGCGACTGGCATCATCGTTGCCAATCTCTATTACCTCCAGCCATTGCTGCATCAAATTACGAAGGATTTTCACGTCGGCGCAGCGCGCGCCACGTTACTCGTGACCCTCACCCAGATTGGCTACGCCATCGGACTCGCCTTCGTCGTGCCACTGGGCGACATCTGGCCCCGTCGCCGTCTAGCCGTTGGCATCTTCGCCCTCGCGGCACTCATGATGATCTTGGCAGCGTCATTACATTCCTTCACCCTCCTCGCGATCATCACGTTCTTCGTCGGACTCAGTTCGGTGGGTGGTCAGCTACTTGTCCCGCTCGCGGCTGATCTCGCCAAGCCGGCCGAGCGAGGTCGCGTTATCGCGCGGGTGATGACGGGTCTGTTGCTCGGCGTTCTCCTGTCACGCACGTTCTCGGGTCTCATCGCCCAGGTCGCTGGATGGCGCGCCGTCTACTGGGCAGCGGCCGCACTGCTCGGCGTCATGGCCGCGGTCCTCTTCAAGGTGTTACCCAACGAGCTGCCGCGCGAGCACGTTCCCTACGCCAAACTCGTCGTTGGCGTCTTCTCGCTCTTTGTTACTCAGCCACTATTGCGTCGACGTGCGTACTTGGGCGCGATTATCTTCGCGGCCAACAACGCTCTCTGGACGACGCTCTCGTTTCTCCTGTCCGGCAAGCCCTTCTTCTACTCCAACGCGGTCATCGGACTCTTTGGGCTCTTTGGTGTCGCAGGCGTGCTAGCGGCGAACGTCGCCGGACGCCAAGCTGATAAACAACGAGCGAACTCCAGCACCATTATCGCGTCGTTGTTGTTCTTAGTCGCCTTCGCGATATTGGCCCTAGGCAGAAACACGATGGTCTTATTGGGGCTGGGCATCATCTTGCTCGACACCGGCATGCAGGGAATGCAGATCACGAATCAGTCCGTCATTTACAGCTTGTTGCCCACCGAGCGCAGCCGCATCAACAGCGCGTACATGGTGAGCGCGTTTGCGGGCGCGTCAATCGGTTCTTACGTCGCGGGAAATCTCTACGCCCACTACGGCTGGATCGGTGACTGTTGGTTCGGCGCCGTACTCAGCGTCATGCTCTTGGTGCCGGCGCTCTTGTGGCGTACTTCCTCACGCTCGTCGCGCGCCGTCAGCGTGGTCGACGTCGCGCACTAGGCCTACAAAGCGTTACTGACGGGTCAACGACGTCGCTTAGATCGGCGCCGTGATATTCCAAAGATGATGCAGTAGTTCAGCAATTGGCACACGAGTCTGCCCGGTGGTGTCGCGATCACGCACCGTCACCGCGCGATCGTTCAAGGTCTCGAAGTCCACGGTGATACAAAACGGCGTACCGACTTCGTCTTGGCGACGGTACCGCTTACCAATGGACTGAGTGACGTCGTAGTCGCACATGAAGTGTGGCTGCAGGATCGACAGCACTTCGGTAGAGACCGTTTCGAGTTCGGGCTTCTTCGATAGTGGCAGTACCGCGACTTGGTACGGAGCGAGTCGCCAGTCCAGTCGCAGTACGCTGCGCGTCTCGCCCTCGACGATGTCCTCGTGATAGGCGGCCAAAAGAAACGCCATCATCGCGCGCGTGGCGCCCGCCGCCGGCTCTATGACGTAGGGCGTGTAGCGCTCTTTCGTTGACTGATCGAAGTAGTCGAGCGCGACGCCTGAGTGCTTAGCGTGCTGGTTTAAGTCGTAGTCCCCGCGATTGGCGATTCCTTCGAGTTCATCAAAGCCCCAAGGAAAGAGGAACTCGACATCAGTCGTGCCCTTGGAGTAGTGCGAGAGGTCTTCCTTCGCGTGTTCGTGCAGTTGGAGCATCTCATCTGGAATACCAAGATCGATGTACCACTTGAGTCGCGTGTCGATCCAGTAGCGGTACCACTCTTCGGCGTCGGCTGGTGGCACGAAGTACTCCATCTCCATCTGTTCGAACTCACGAGTTCGAAAGACGAAGTTTTGTGGCGTGATCTCGTTGCGAAAGGACTTGCCAACCTGCGCGATACCAAAGGGCGGCTTCTTTCGCACCGTGGAGAGCACGTTGGCGAAGTTCGTGAAAATGCCTTGCGCGGTCTCTGGACGTAAGTACGCCGTCGAGCCCTCACCTTCAACGGGACCGGCCTGGGTCTTGAACATGAGATTAAAAGCGCGAGGCGCCGTGAACTGCGTGGAACCGCAGTTCGGACAGACGCCGTCGATCTTGTCCTCGCGCCAGCGCTCTTTGCACTTGAGGCAGTCAACGAGCGGATCGGTGAACGTCTCGAGGTGGCCAGACGCCGCCCATACCGCGGGCGGCCCGAGAATCGCGGCGTCGATGCCCACGATGTCGCTTCGCATCTGCACCATCGAACGCCACCACGCCTGTTTGACGTTACGAAGGAGATTGACGCCTAGGGGGCCGTAGTCGTACGTGGAGCGAAACCCCCCATAAATCTCGGCGGATTGAAAGATGAATCCGCGCCGCTTCGCAAGATTGATGACCTTTTCAAGCAGGTCGGGGTCGAGATCAGGTGTTGCGGCCATCGCTCAAGGTTACTGGACTACTCAGCGCTCCTGAGGCGGACAATGACTTGGTTCGCGACGAGTCGGGCCTTTGGCGTCAAGGTCACGAGACCGTCGTGCACGCGAACCAAGTGGGCAATCTCATCGAGTGATTCGAACGCTTCGAGTGGCACGCCGCGCGATGTTCGTAGCGCCAACGACTCACGCTCGAACGTCTGCGTCGAATCGTCCAAGAACTCCTCGCCCCCGAGTGCTGAGCCACCACTACGAATGAGTTCGATATAGCGGTCAGGCGTGCGTACATTCCAGAATCGGCGGCCGTGCTGGTGCGAGTGGGCCGCCGAGCCAAAGCCCACGTAGTCCTCGTGGTCCCAGTAGACGTGATTGTGGCGACACTCGTGTCCGGGTTTGGCCCAGTTCGAGATCTCCTCCCACATGTATCCGTGCCCTTCGAGCACTTCACCCACGAGGTCGTACGCGTCGGCCGTCGCGTCCTCGTCGGGGTGGCGACGCGGGTCGCGCCCGAGCGGCGTTCCCGGCTCGGGCGTAAGGGCGTAACAACTGATGTGCGGAGGGGGATGTTCGAGTGAGAGCAAGTCATTCAACGTGTGGCGAACGTCGTCGAGATTCTCCGCGCGTGATCCCACGATGAGATCCATGTTCCACGTCGCAAAGCCCGCCTCAGTGACGGCTTCAGAAACCTCCTTGTGCGCCATGGTCCCGTGTCGTCGCCCGAGGTCCGCCAGTACGGCTGGCCGCGTTGACTGCACGCCAAAGCTCATGCGCGTCACGCCGCCTCTTTGGTATTCGAGCAGGCGCTCAAGGTTGGCGTCTTCGGGGTTGCACTCAACGGTCACTTCGGCGTCATTGGTGCGCGGAATCGCGTCAAGCAGGAGCAGCAACTGAGCAGCGCTGAGTCGTGATGGCGTGCCTCCGCCAAAGAAGACCGAGGTCGCCTTTTGGAGTCCCTTCGACGTCGCCCACGCAATTTCTTGCAGCACTGCTTCGACGTAGTCGTCCATCAAGTGGTCGCGATCTGAGTAGGTCGCGAACGCGCAGTAGTCGCAGCGGTGCGCGCAAAAGGGCACGTGCACGTAGACGCCAAAGTTACTCACGGGAAATCCCCGGTGATGGTGACAACGGCGCCGTCGCCTGGGGAGCTCGAAGGCGTCGCCCAAAGTGAACCTCAATGGCTTCTTGGGCCACGGCCATCACCTCACCGGCGCCTCGTGGGTTCTCTTCTCGAAGCACCGTTGCCAAATCGCCACCAACCATCCGACGAATCAGGGCCAACGCGTCTTGGGAGAGCGACACGCCCTGGCGACAGTCGCTGCACAACGTGCCACCGGTCTGTGCGTCAAATGAAACGAGTGGACCCGCGCGCCCGCAGTTCACGCAAGCGCCGACAACAGGCTCTGATCCGTCAAGGGCCAACAGTCGAAAGTAGAACGACGCGGGAACGAGCGAGGGATCAAACATGCCGTCGTCCAAGGTCATCAGTACTCGCACGAGAAGATCGAAGATCGCTTCGTCGGGCACACCGTCAGAAGGAATGGCGTCCACGGCTTCAACGACGGCGTAACCCGCCGAGATGCGCGTGTAGGACGATCGAAGCGTGGCGAGGCGCTCTCGGTGTTGCACGTGGCGCGCTACGTAAAACTCGCCATGCGTCTTCACGAGGTCCACCGTGACGTAGGCGAGAGTCTCGAGCGTGGCGCCCATTCGACTCGTGGTCTTTCGCACGCCCTTCGCCAGTACGCGCACCTTGCCGTGGTGGCGCGTCCAGAGCACTACTACGCGATCAGCTTCGCCGGACTTGAAGGTCCGCAGCACCACCGCCTCGTCGTCGATCTCTCTCACGGCGAATCTTCAGAGTCGCGGTCGCCAAAGTGCTGCTTTCGTGGAGGAAGTCCGACGAAACGCGTCAGCGCCACGCCGAGCGCGATCATCACGCCCAGTACTAAGGGGATGAGCAGCGGCTCGACGAGACCGGAGGCTCCGCTAAACGCGAGTACCCACAAAAAAACGTAGAGCAGCAGCGCGACGATGAGTGTGGCGCGCGTGACGTTCACTCGTCGAGACCGCCGTAACGTCGATCGCGCCGTTGGTACTCAAGGATCGCGTTATAGAGGTCCTCGCGGCGAAAGTCGGGCCAGAGCACGTCACTAAACACCAACTCCGAGTACGCCATCTCCCACAGCAGAAAATTCGAGATCCGATACTCCCCCGACGTGCGCACCACCAGATCGGGATCAGGCAACTCGGGGTGATAAAGACGCTGTCGAATAGCCTTCTCGTCGATCTTCTTCGCTGGCACCTTGTCTTTTACCAATTCGCGCACCGCGTCGACGATTTCGGCGCGGCCACCGTAGTTGAAGGCGATATTGAGGGTCAGGTCCTTGTTTTTCTTCGTTAGCTCTGCCGCCTCTTCCATTTGCGACAACACGCTCTTGGGCACGCGCCAGTCCCGGCGCCCAGAAAAGACAATCCGCACGCCGTCAGCGTTCAGTTCGTGCTGGCGACGCTCTAGTAACCCTCGGTTGAAGTTCATGAGATAGCGCACTTCGTCGACCGGTCGGCGCCAGTTCTCAGTCGAAAAAGCAAACACGGTAAGTGTTTTCACACCAATGGCGAGTGCGCCGTACGTGGTGTCCACCAACGAAATCTCGCCCGCGCCATGGCCCTCGGTGCGCGCTAATCCTTTGCGCTGTGCCCAGCGGCCGCTCCCGTCCATGACAATCGCGACGTGGCGTGGCACGCCCGAAATCTCAATCGACGCAGGCAGGGTCACGGGACGCGGATCGGGCACGAACAAAACTTAGTTCCTCCCTTCACAAGGTCTTCGCCGGCACCCCTAAGGTCGACGAGTGCAGAGTTTCGATCCCGACGACGAGACGCCCTTCGTCGACACTGACCCCGATCAAGGGATCCAACTCGACGACGACGTCATTTCAATCGACGCTGAACGCGCGCTCGCCCTGCTCGACGCCATCACTCACGACTTGCCCGGTGGGGGCGAAAATCGTGAGGGCCAGCGCGACATGGTGCGCGCCGTCGCCTCAGCGATCTCGCGCCGTCGACACCACGTCATCGAGGCCGGAACCGGCATTGGGAAATCACTCGCCTACCTCGTGCCCGCCGTCATGTCCGGGCATCGTGTGGTCATTGCTACCGCGACAAAGAACCTCCAGGACCAACTCGCCAAAAAAGATGCTCCCCAAGTTGCCGCCCACGCGAAGGGCGTGCGCGTCGCTGTTCTAAAGGGCAAGCAGAACTACCTCTGTTTGAATCGCGCGCAAAGCCTCGGCGCGGGCGCCCAATTGAGCCTTGATGACGGCACCGACATGCCCAAGGGCGTCGCCGACCAAATGCGGCGCATCCTTACCTGGTCGAACGACACAACGACGGGCGACCTCGACGAACTGCCCTTCGAAGTCGACGCGAGAGCGCGCCGCAGCGTCTCGGTCACGCCCCAGGAATGCTTGACGAGAGCAAAGTGCCCCCAGGGCCAGAACTGCTTCGCCGAACTGGCGAAAGACCGAGCCAACGAGAGTTCGATCCTCATCGTGAACGCCCATCTCTACGCCTCGCACCTGGCGTCGGGGTCGATGCTGCTGCCCGCCCACGAATTCGTCGTCTTTGACGAGGCGCACGAGATACTCGACATCTTCGCGACGTTGCTCGGCACGTCCTTGAATTCGCAACGTCTCAGAGCCCTCTCTATGGGCGCGCGATCGCTCCTCGGTGACGACGGCCGCGCTCGCGCCGATCAATTGCTCTCAAGCGCCGACCGCCTTGCCGCCACGCTGTTGGCACAGTACGAACGAAACGAGTTGACGGGTCTGGACGCGGCCTGTGAACTTGAACTCGCGCGCGCCAACGAACTCGTCACGGTCCTCGTAGAAAACCTACGTGCACTGGAATCGACGTCGCCCGAAACGGAGTTCCGAAAAGTGCGCGCGCTCGGACCGGCCATTCATTTGGCCAACGACCTCGACCGTGTGAACAAGGTGAAAGACGGCGAGTTGCTCTTTCTCTCTCGGCGTGATCGAGAGATTGACATCGAGATCTCGCTCGTGGACGTGGGTCCGCGTCTTCGTGACGATCTTTGGGCCAACGTGACGGGCGTCTTGACGAGCGCCACAATCCCCGACACCTTGCCCCGAAGTCTCGGACTCGACGACTGCGAGGTCGAGCGCTTTGCGAGCCCCTTTGACTACGAGAATCACGCGCTGCTCTACGTGCCAGAGAACTTCCCCGAGCGAAACGACCCCGGCGCGGAGGCCGCGATCATCGATGAACTCGTCGAGCTGATCACGCACGCCGGCGGACGCACGCTCGCCCTCTTCACCAACCGCTCGGTGATGCAGCGCGTCGCCGACGCCGTGGCGCCGCGACTCGACACCGAAGTTCTGGTCCAAGGCACGTTGTCGCGACATCGTCTCATCGACGACTTTCGAAAGAGCGCCGAGGCGAGCCTCTTCGCCGTCACCAGTTTCTGGCAAGGCGTCGACGTTCCGGGCCACTCCTTAAGCCTCGTCACCATCGATCGCCTGCCTTTCAGCGTGCCCGGCGATCCCCTCGCTGAAGCTCGTCGCGAGCGCTCCGATCATCCCTTTATGGAGGTCGACTTACCACGAGCGACGATGTTGCTCGCCCAGGGCGTTGGACGCCTTATTCGAACGAAGGACGACCGCGGCGTAGTCGCGGTGCTCGACACTCGCCTCGCCACCGCGCGTTACCGATCAGCCATGTTCAAGAAACTGCCACCGATGAAGCGCACCCGCGACAAGGCCCAGGTGCACGCGTTCCTTCACGAACTGCGCCAGTAATAACGACACCCTCGGGCTCGGTGGCAATCGACAACTCAGCCCAACCGACAGATTTCTGCGGGAGATTTAAGGAAATCTTGCCATCCGCTGATCTCGCTTTGTATAAACTACTATTTCACTAGTATTTGTTGACTGTAGTTGGAGCCCAGTGCACATCGATCTCTATTTAGTACTTGGCAGTGCCGTGGTCGGCCTACTCGTTGGAATGACGGGGGTTGGCGGCGGGGCTCTCATGACGCCGATGTTGGTCTTGCTCTTTGGCATCTCGCCAACCGCCGCGATCACCTCAGACCTGGTGGCGGCGCTGTTCATGAAGCCCGCGGGCGTGTTGGTTCACTGGCACCGCAAAACCATTCACACCGGACTCGTGCGCTACCTCTGTTACGGATCGCTGCCCGCGGCGTTTTTGGGTACCTACGTCATGCACCTCATGGGTCAAAGTGCGCTGGCTGAACATCGACTTCAAATCTTTCTTGGCTCGGCGCTAATTATCGGAGCCCTCGCGATGCTTGGGCGCACGTTATTGCCTACGCCCAAGGCGAGTGAGTCGGCCATCGCGGTGCGAAAGGGCGCCACCATCGCCATCGGCGCGGTCGGCGGCTTCATGGTCGGCCTCACGTCAGTCGGCGCGGGCTCTTTGATCTTGGTGCTCTTGCTGGCCGTGTACCCAAGCCTTCGCAACAACCAGTTGGTCGGCACGGACCTCGCCCAATCAGTGCCCCTCACCGTGTCGGCAACGCTCGGTACGTTGCTTTTCAGCCACGTCAACTTCTCGCTGACGACGTCGATCATCATCGGATCCGTTCCAATGGTCATCGTTGGTTCACTGCTCTCTTCGAGGGCGAACGGCGTGGTGTTACGGCGAATCATCACCGCGACAGTATTGCTAAGTGGCCTCAAGTACGTCGGCACGCCCGTTGGCGCGTTGGGCGTCGTTGCCGTCGTGCTCGCGTGTGGCATTTTGGCGCTTGGTCTGCACTCCAAGAGCACGGGTCGTCGCGATCCGCAATCGGTGGTGTCAGTAACCGAATCGGTCTAGGACGTCGTCGCGTTTCTGCCAACCCGGCTCGACCTTCACACGAAGTTCCAGGTACATTCCTTCTGGTAATTGGCGACGAGCGGCGATGCCGACGTCCTTTAAGAGCTGACCGCCTTTGCCAATCACCATTCCCTTTTGGCTCTCGCGCTCGACGAGGATCTCGACGGTGACGTGAGGCCATTCGAACTCACTCACGCGACAGTGAATGGAGTGAGGCAGTTCTTGCTTGGTCTTTCGAACGAGTTGCTCACGCACGAGCTCGGCGATCCACGTGGCTTCCGTGACGTCCGAGACCTCTTCGTCAGGGAAGAGGAAGGGCGATTCGGGCATTGACTCACGAAGTAGTTCGAGCAACGCAGGCGTGCCGTCGCCGGTCTTCGCCGACACGGGAAAATACTCCACGAGTTCGGAAGCTTCGACGCGATTGATATCGACCGCAATCTCGTCAACGGCTTCACTCGCCGCAAGAAGTTGCGCCGCTACCGATTCTTTTCCGGTTCGATCGATCTTGTTGACCACGACGAGGAGTCGCGGGCCCTTTGGACCACGGGACTGACGCAACATCGTCTCAATCACGTGACGATCGCCAGGACCTATGGGGCTATTCGCCTCAATGACCGCCAAGATTACGTCGACCCCGTCGGCCGCGGCGCGCGCGGTCTCGTTGAGTCGCCCTCCGAGCGTCGTCCTTGGACGGTGCAAGCCCGGCGTGTCCACAAGAATGACCTGTGTGTCGCCCTCACTCAAGATGCCCCGGATAGCGTGACGCGTCGTGTTGGGAGAGGCGGCCGTAATTGACACCTTCGCGCCAACCAGTTGGTTGACGAGGGTCGATTTACCGACGTTTGGTCGCCCGAGCACGGCGACGAATCCTGCGCGCGTCACCAGTACGCCAACGGTTCGACGAGTACTTCTTCGATTCGTCGCCCGTCCATGCGAACGACCGTCAAACGATAGCGCCCGGTGGTCAACACGTCGCCCACGCTCGGCACCCCGCCCCTAAGGTCGAGCACCAGTCCGCCCACGGTGTCCCAACCGTCTTTGGGTAGCGCCAAACCGAACGCTTCGTTCGCGTCGTCGATGTTGAGTCGCCCACTCAGTTTGATATCCGCGTCAATCGAATGGTCCTTGTCGTCGTCCTCGTCGATGGTGGGATCGGATTCGTCGGTGATCTCACCGACGAGCTCTTCGAGCACGTCTTCTAAGGTCACGAGTCCCGCCGTCCCGCCGTACTCGTCGACGACAATGAAGAGATGGCTTTTCGCCCGGCGAATCTCCGTGAGCAGGGGCGCCACCCGCTTGGTCTCGGGCACGAACTGCGCCTCGCCCATGTGGTCTCGCAGAAGTTCATCTCCCCGGCCGTTCGCGACAAGGCTCGCGAGGTGGCGAAGGATCACCAGTCCAACGACGTCGTCGACGCCCTCGCCGAGCACGGGGATGCGTGATCGTCCCGTCTCGATCGCGAGATCGAGCGCGTCACGAACGCTCGCGGTGTCGTGGATGTCAACCATGTCGATGCGCGGCACCATCACTTCACGCACAATCGTGTCGCCGAACTCAATGACCGAATGGATGAAATTGCGCTCTTCGGACTCAATGGCGGCGTCCTCGTGAGCGACGTCGGCCATGGCGAGCACTTCGGACTCGGTCATGCGCGGACTCTTGCCGTCACCGCCGAAGAGACCGATCACGGCGTCCGCGACTGCCAGCAACACGACCGAGATCCAACGAACGGGCCAGAACCTGAGTATTCGCCCCACCACCGGCGCACTGACCAGCGCCGCGTCGTCGGGGTGTTGCACGGCGAAGTTTTTCGGGATGGCTTCAAAGGCCACGAAGATGACAACAACCTCGCCGGCCGTGGCGACGAACACGCCCGCGGCGCCAAAGAGGTGTCCGGCGAGCACTCCGACCATCGTGGCCGACACCAACTGACAGACCAGTACCAATAGCAGTAAGGGATTGAGGAACTTCTCGGGCGCTTCGCTTAATGCCACGAGTGCCTTCGCACCGTGGCGCCCTTGCTCACGCAACGAGCGAGCGCGTGACTTGTTCATTCGCACCAACGACGTCTCGGCCATCGCGAAAAATCCGGAGAGCATCAATAAGACGGCGACCGTGAGCATGAGGTAGGTGTCGCCCGCCCTCCACGCGACGCCAATCACGGCGGACTCGCGCGGTAGTGACGAGAGAGCAACTCTCGTTCGCGCGCCTCCATCCGCTCGGCTTCGTCGTCGATCACGTGGTCCCACCCAAGGAGGTGCAGCACGCCGTGCACGATCAAGAGCGCCACTTCGTCGTCGAAGGAAACTTCGTGCTCGATGGCGTTACGGCCGGCGACCGCTGGACAGATGACGACGTCGCCAATCAGTTGAGGAATCTCGGGTAACGGCGGTTCACCCGGACCGCTTCCCCCCGCGTCGGGAACTCGCCCCGTTGGTTCGGGCTCCGCGTCGATGGGAAAACTGAGCACGTCGGTCGAGCCTTCTTTTCCCATGAACTGTTGGTTGAGGTCGGCGATTGTTGGTTCGTCAGCGAAAATCAGTGACACTTCGGCAAGTCCGCGCACGCCCTCGTCGGTGAGAGCGCCACGGGCGAGAAGGACCCAGCGATCAAGATCAATCTCGTGGTCGTGCTGTTCGTCAGCCGCGTAGATGTCCAGACTCATGGGGTTCGTTCGTACGCGGCAACGATGTCCGCCACGATCCGGTGACGAACGACGTCCTTCACGCCAAGGTACACAAAACTCAGTCCCTCGACATCGCCAAGGATGCGGTCGATGTCCACTAGACCGCTGCGCTTGCCATTGAGGTCGATCTGCGTCACGTCACCGTTCACCACTGCCTTGGAGTTAAAGCCAATGCGCGTCAAGAACATCTTCATCTGCTCGGGCGTCGTGTTCTGTGCTTCGTCGAGGATGATGAAGGAGTCATTGAGTGTCCTGCCTCGCATGAAGGCGAGCGGTGCCACTTCAATGGTGCCGTTCGCGATAAGGCGCTGCGTGCCCTCGGGTCCGACCATGTCGTAGAGCGCGTCGTAGAGAGGGCGCAGGTAGGGATCTACCTTCGCCATGAGGTCACCCGGCAAGAAACCCAAGTTCTCACCGGCTTCAACCGCCGGACGCGTCAAGACAATGCGTTGGACTTGTCGGCGATGCAGCGCCTGGACGGCCTGTGCGACGGCGAGGTAACTCTTGCCGGTGCCGGCGGGGCCAATGCCAAAGGTGATGATGGAGTTGTCAATCGCGTCGGCGTAGCGCTTCTGTCCCGCCGTGGAGGGACGTATTGGCTTACCTTTCACGCCGCGCACCACTTCGTGACGAAGGACTTCACTCGGGCGAAGGTCGTCCGCGACCATGTCGATGGTGCGCGCAATCTTTGTTGTGTCAAGGGCTTGGCCGCTCTCGAGCACGAGCACGAGTTCGTCAAAGAGTCGCAACACCCTCGCGGCGTCGGGACCGGTGACGGAAATCTGATTGCCCTGGACACGAATCTTTGAATTGGGAAATGAGCGCTCGATGACGCGAAGGTGCTCGTCGCGAGGGCCGAGCAATCCCGACATCAGGTGCGTATTCGGCACGAAGGTGGTCGCCGTGAGGGCCTCGTCGGCCTTGGCTTGTGAGGTCATCCGGGCGGCCACTCCATGCGTCGACCACCGAGTACGTGCATGTGCAAGTGCGCCACGCTCATCTGGCCGTCCTCGCCAACGTTGAAGACGAGCCGGTAGCCACTCTCCTTGATGCCCTCATCGAGGACGACCTGTTGGGCTAGCAAGATCAGATCGTCAACCACCCCACCGTGCGTGCTCGCTACTTCGTCCGCACTCGTGATGTGGTGCTTGGGAATAACCAACACGTGGACCGGTGCCTGGGGCGCGACGTCGTAAAAAGCCAGCGCGTTGTCGCTTTCGGCGACGACCTTCGAAGGGATTTCCCCCGCGACAATTTTGCAAAAAAGGCAGTCACTCATCTAGTGCTCTCATCATTACTCATATCCCTGCCCGCGAAGCGTAAATCCCCACCCACCAGCCTGAAAAGCCAACAGCGACGCCGCGACCACGCCCGCCGTTTCGGCGCGCAACACGCTCGGGCCAAGGCTGACGAACCTGCGACTTCCGTCCCACTCCTCGTTCGCCCATCCCCCTTCGGGGCCAATGGCGACCGCGCGCAGCCCTCCCCAGTCCCCGCTACCGGCGAAGTGCGCGACGGCGACGCTGGCGGGCACGTCAGCGACGATGATCGGATCATCGATTACGACGTCGTAGGTCCTTCGACACTGACCGGCCACCTCAGTTGCAATACGACGCCAGCGCGACAAGATCTTCTCTCTCGCGTCGCCCTTGAATTTGACGACCATATGTTGGCTCAGTAACGGCACGATACGACTGATGCCGACCTCGGTTGCTTTGGCGACGGCCCACTCGCCGCGGTCGCCCTTGAGTGGCGTGAGATACAGCGCGGTCTCTGGGGTCACTGGGTCCACGTGCACGGCACTTACGCGTTCGACGCCCGTCGCCGTGACCTGGGCGAGCGACCACGAGCCGCGTCCATTCGTAACGACGATCTCCTCGCCTTCTTTGGCGCGCAGCACTTTGCGCAGATGATGCTCACTCCCTTTGACGAGTTCGGGATTCTCGGCGCTCTGGACGTGGAACTGCCCGAGTGCGGCCACGCGGCGCGGCCATTCGAGAAAGGTCACTTCTTGGCCTTGCGGCGGCGGAACAGTCCCCCACTCGTTTCGGCGACGACTTCGTTGCGATGATCGGCCCACTGTCGCAGCAACGACTCCGAAGCCTCATCAAGATCGGTGGGCACGTCGACGACAAGATGTACGTAGAGATCGCCGCGTCCACGACCGTGCAAGTGTTCGACGCCCTCGTGACGCACGCGGTGAACCGTCCCGTTCGCACTCCCCGGATCGACGTCGATGGTGATCGTCTCACGCAGCGTCGGCACTTCAATGCTCGCGCCCAGTACTGCTTGAGCGAATGCCACGTGTGCTTCGTGATGGAGATCGTCGCCGTGACGCTCAAACCGTGCGTCATTCACTACCCGAAGGTGCACGAAGAGTCGACCGTTCGCTCCGCCTCGCGCACCAGCGGGCCCGCGATCGGCCAAGCGCATCGTCGAGCCGTCCTCGACGCCCGCTGGAATCTGCACCGTCAACGTAGTTGACTGCTGGCGTCGACCGTCACCGCGACAGTCAACACAGGGTGTCTCGACGCGCGATCCCATTCCTTGACAGCGTGCACACAGCTGCGAGGTGACCATCTGGCCGAGAATCGAGTTACGGACACGTCGGACTTCTCCGGTTCCGTTGCAATCCTCGCAACTGACCACTGAGGTGCCCGGCGCCGATCCAGAGCCCTCGCAGGTGACACAACGCTGGGGCAACGTCACGTTCACTTCTCGCGTGACGCCAAAGGCCGCCTCTTCGAGCGTGATGTCGACCGAGACTTCCGCGTCAGGACCAGGCTGTGGCCCGCGGCGCCCATGGTTGTTCATGCCCATACCGCCAAAGAACATGTCAAAGATGTCCTGGACCGAGCCGGCGCCAAAGGGATTGCCCTGAGCTCCCGTATCAGACCCGAAACGGTCGTAGTTCGCTCGGCGCTCGGGGTCCGACAAGATCTCGTACGCCTGGGATACCTCTTTGAAGTGCGCCTCGGCTTTGGGATCAACGGTATTGGCGTCGGGGTGGTACTTGCGCGCCAGGCGCCGGTACGCCTGCTTCAACTCGTCTGGCGAACAGCTGGACTCGACCTCGAGGACCTCATACAGATTGGTGTTAGGCACGCTCGGACTCTCCACCAAAGTGACGGGTCAAGTGCTGCGAGACGGCTTCCGCCGCGGCCATCACTTCGCGATACTTCATGCGCGTGGGACCGAGGAGACCGACGGCGCCAATCGTCTCGCCTTCGAGTGACACTGGCGCGACGATGACCGCGCACGACGAAAGTTGTTCGTAACCGTGCTCGGAACCAATGGCGACCGAGACGCCCTTTTCCAAAATGTCCTCGACGAGAGAGACGACCAGGAGTTCTTGCTCCAAAATGCCTAGCACCTTACGAACTGTTTCCACGCCTTCAAAGACCTCGGCGACCTTGGACGAGCCACCGATGTAGACCTGATCACCCTCGAGCGTGGGCGCTTCGGCGTGCAGGACCGATACGGCTTCACGCACGAGTTTGGCGATCGTGTCGGCGCGCGAAGGAACTTGCACGGTCATCTCGAGCGTCGTGCCAATGAGAAGTGCGTTGAGCTGCCTGGACGCTTCGGTCACTTCGACGTGACTCGCTTCGAAATTGGCGAGCACGCTGTGCTTAGTGACGGTGCCGTCGTTGTAGACAGTCACCAAAAGGTGGTGACGCGCGTCGAGATTTACTAGCTGCACGCTCAACACCGACGCGTGACTGTGACCCGATCCAACAACGACCGACGTGTAGCTCGTGAGTTGGCTCAGCAACGTCGAGGTCTGTTCAAGTACGTCCTCGACTTCGCCGCGCACGTGCGCGAAGAAGTCCTTGATCTGACGCTGTTGCGCGGGGCCGAGCACGCCTGCTTCGAGGTGGTCGACAAAGTAGCGATACCCCTTGTCGGTTGGCACCCGACCGGCTGAGGTGTGCGGTTGGGCGAGGTAGCCCTCTCGCTCGAGCGCGACCATCTCGGTGCGCACGGTCGCGGGGGATACTACGAGATCCGCGTTTTGGGCGACCGACGACGATCCGACCGGCTGGGCGGTGTCGATGTGTTCGACGACAACTGCTTCCAAAATGGTGGCTTTGCGCGCGTCGAGGTCATTCGGGGGCTTCGGTGAGGTCTTTACGCGCCGGGCCATACGTTCTCCTTGTTAGCACTCGATTTTACCGAGTGCTAACCCCTCGCCACGCAGTACCTAATGTGGGCCCGTGAATACCTATCAAGCGCCCGATCGCTTCGAAGAGCAGATCCGAGGGGACGAGCGAACTCAGCTCGACGCGTGGCTCGATTTCTATCGATCGACGCTGCTCGTCAAATGTGACGGACTGAACGTAGGACACTTACGCGAAAGGCCGATTGCCACGTCGCGACTCTCATTGCTCGGACTCGTGCAACACATGGCTCTCGTCGAGCTCTACTGGTTCGCTTTCGTCTTCGCTGGCGAGGACGTGGAGAACTTCTTTGGCGAGAATGATGACCCCGACGCCGACTTCAACGATCTAGAGAGTCACTCTCCAGAAGAGATATTTGAGCTGTTCGCTACCGCGAGCGCGTCATCGAGAGTGATCGGACGCACGGGCAATCTCGACGCGGTGGCGAAGCAACTGCGCCGCGGGCGTGAAGTTGACTTGCGCTGGATCTACTTGCACATGATCGAGGAGTACGCGCGACACTGCGGTCACGCCGACATACTTCGAGAGATCATCGACGGCACGACGGGTTACTAATTACTCCTCGAGTTTTAGCGCCGCGACGAAGGCTTCTTGGGGAACTTCCACGCGCCCCAAATTCTTCATGCGCTTCTTTCCTTCTTTTTGCTTCTCTAAAAGCTTGCGCTTACGGGTGATGTCGCCGCCGTAACATTTGGCCAGCACGTCCTTGCGACGGGCCTTCACGGTTTGGCGCGCGACAACGCGTCCGCCGATTGCCGCTTGGATCGGCACGTCGAACATCTGGCGAGGGATGAGTTCTTTCAGTCGCTCGGCCATCTTGCGTCCGTACACTTCGGCGTTCGAGCGGTGCACGATGGTGGAGAAGGCGTCAACGGGTTCGTGATTTATGAGTAAGTCCACGCGCACCACTTGTGAGGTGACGTAGCCCGCCGGTTCGTAGTCGAGCGACGCGTACCCCTTGGTGCGACTCTTCAACGCGTCAAAGAAGTCAATGACAATCTCCGCCAGCGGTATGCGGTAGCGAAGTTCCACTCGCTCGGTCGAGAGGTACTCCATCTTGATCATCTCGCCTCGTCGCGTCTGACCGAGGTCCATGACCGCGCCCAAAAACTCCGCGGGCGTAAGGATCGTCACGTCGAGCATCGGTTCATCGACGTGATCGAGTCGACTGGGATCAGGCAGGTCCGTTGGATTGTCGACGAGTATCTCCGAGCCGTCAGTGAGGAACGCTCGATAGACAACCGAAGGAGCGGTCGCGATAATGGCCAAGTTGAACTCGCGCTCTAGGCGCTCGCGAACGATCTCCATGTGGAGTAATCCCAAGAAGCCACAGCGAAAGCCAAAACCCAGTGCGTGCGACTTCTCGGGTTCGTACGTGATTGACGAATCATTGAGTCGAAGTTTGTCCAGTGCGTCGCGAAGATTCCCGAGATCGTCGCCGTCGATGGGATAGATCCCACAAAACACCATGGGCTTGGGGTCAAGGTAACCCTCGAGCGCCGTCGTCGCCGGCCGATTCGCTTCAGTTATCGTCTCGCCGGAGCGCGCGCCACCGACGTCACGAATGCTCGCGACGACGTAACCCACCTCGCCGGGTCCGAGTTGGCGCACCTTGATCATGTCGGGGGTGCGAATGCCGATCTCTTCGAGGTCGTGGTTCGTGCCCGCGCGCATCATGCGGATCTTCGTGTCGTCGTGCAGGGTTCCTTCGAGCACCCTGATCGAGGAGATCACGCCACGAAACTGGTCGTAGTAGGAGTCGAAGATAAGCGCACGAAGCGGCACCGTCGGATCGCCCACGGGTGCTGGAATCCGCGCAATGACCGCGTCCAGCAACTCACCGACGCCCTGGCCGGTCTTGGCGGAGATTGAAAGCACCTCCGAGGCCGCGAGGCCCAATACGCGTTCAAGCTCGTCCTTGCATCGTTCGGGGTCGGCTGCTGGCAGGTCGATCTTGTTGAGTACCGCGACGATCTCGAGGTTGTGTTCGAGGGCTTGGTAACAGGTCGCGAGGGTCTGGGCCTGAATGCCCTGACTCGCGTCGACCAAGAGGACGGCTCCCTCACAAGCCGCCAGCGAGCGAGAAACCTCGTAGGCAAAGTCCACGTGGCCCGGCGTGTCAATCAACTGGATGAGGTGACCCTTGTAGCCCACGCGGACGTTCTGGGCCTTGATCGTGATGCCGCGCTCGCGTTCGATGTCCATCGTGTCGAGGTACTGGGCGCGCATGAGACGTGGGTCAACGGCACCCGTAAGTTCAAGGATCCGGTCCGACAGGGTGGACTTGCCGTGGTCGATGTGCGCGATGATGCTGAGATTGCGGATTTTGCTGGAATCGACGGTTGAGGGAGAAGTTGCCACGGTCACTCAAGGCTACCCGGCGAGTTGCGATTTTCCCCAAAAGTGGAGGGGTTCTCACCCCCTCTGCTAGCATCGATAGGCCCGCGCGCAGAGTTGTCGCGCACTAAGAACGAGGTTGTCGTCGTGGCCAATATCAAGAGCCAAATCAAGCGTAACAAGCAGAACGTGGTCGCTCGCGAGCGTAATAAGTCGGTCAAGTCCGAACTACGAACACGCACCAAGAACGCCGTCGCTGCCGTGGGCACCGAGGACGAAGTCGCCGCACTGCGCATCGCCGTCAAGCGCATTGACATGGCCGCCACCAAAAAAGTCATTCACAAGAATCAGGCCGCCAACAAGAAGAGCGGCCTCATGAAGCGCATCAACGCGCTTCGCTCCGCCGAATAGTTCTCCTAGCGCCGGCGGGCGCCAAACGATAGTCGCGCGAGTCGCGCGACAAGTACTTCAATCACCGTCAGTTCGGTAACGTCAAGATCGCTGTCGAGATCCTTCCCGCCGTAACTCACCCCACCCTTTAGCGCCAAGTCCGCTTCGGTTATCCAATGCACCGCCGTGGTCAATCGCTGCGCGCCGAGTCGCTGGGCCATCGCCAACGCCTTGCCAGCAGGAAAGGCGTTTACGCCAAGGAGCGTGGCGGCCTCTTCCTTGGTGCGCGCGCTACTGCCCTCCAGTCGAGCCATGTTGAGATAGTGGCGCTGCAACATCGAGACGATCTGCAGTCCCGCGCGACGCCTTGATTCGAGCATCCGCCGGGCAACCACAATGGCTTTCGTGGCGTCACCGACGTCGAGTGCGTCGGTGAGGTCCCAGACCGGAACGTCGCCAGCGTCGCCGAGGTAGGGCTCGAGGCGAGCGAACCCTAACGGCGCGCTTCCGTAGATCGAGTGCAGCGTGCGGGCTAGTGCGTCCACGCGCGCCACGTCATCACCCACTTTTTCTGCAACAAGTTGGGCAGTGGCGTGATCGATCACGACGTCGTACTCATCCATCTTGGCTTTCACGAACGCAACGCGATCGGCGACTCGAGATCCAACGTTCACCTCAACGACTTCACTGGCCGACTTCGCGAGGCGACTCGCCTTCGTGCCTACGACGGCGACGATCAAGACGGTCCCCGGTGCCGGAGAGGACATCCACTCCGTCAGTTGTGCCACCTCGTCAGCGACTAGCAACTGAGCGTCGCGCACGACGACGACGCGACGCTCCACCAGAAACGGCGGCGTGTTGAGTGCCTCCATCACGCGAGGCAGCGTTGATTCACCACTGCCGAGTGTCACGTCTTTTGCGGTGAAGTCCTGCAGCGCGAAGGACGGGTCGAGGTCACCGAGCGCGCTCGCGACGACGTTGTGCACTGCGTCGTAGACCATCGTGGCGTCACTGCCCACGACACAGACACTCGGGCTACTCATCAGGGCACTTCTGAAAGGCGCGCCAGCGCGTCGCGTACTCGAACAGTCCCGGCCACGTCATGAACCCGAACGATACGACAACCCAGTACGACGCCGAGGGCCGTCGCGGAGAGTGACGCTTCGCGACGACGCTGCACTTCGAGATCGAAGAAGGCCCCGAGAAACGTCTTGTTGGACGCGGAGAGCAAGAGCGGCGATCCAAGTCCCGCGAGCACGTCTGAGTCCCGCAACAACTGCAACGACTGCGCGGCGGTTTTCCCAAGGTCGAGGCCGGCGTCGAGGACGATCTGTTCGTCACTTAGACCGGCATCGAGCGCCCAACGACGACGCTCGAGTAAAAAGTCGCTGACCGTTTTCGTGACGTCGTCGTAGTGGGGCGAAGGATCGGCGACTCGAGGGCGGAGTCGAATGTGCGTGGCGACGACGGTCGCTTTGGCGTTCGCGGCAACGCTCAGATACTCAGGATCGGCGAATCCACTGATGTCGTTGCCAACGCAAGCACCAGCCGCAAAACCAGCCTTCGCGACTTGGGACCTCCACGTATCGACACTTAGTGGCACGTCAAAGCGCGTGGCGAGTTCTTCGATGACTGGAATGACGCGGTCCAGCTCTTCCTCTTCACTTACTTCGTCACCCGGACCGGCCTTGACGCCGCCGACGTCCAATAGATCAGCACCCTCGCCGACAAGACCATCGGCGCGGCGATAGAGATCCTCAAGTTCAAACGTCGCGGCGGGACTAAAGAACGAGTCCTTCGTTCGATTGAGCACGCCCATTACGAGTGCGCGCGTCGACACGTCGACGCGCAGAGTCCCGAGCGCTACTACTAGCGGCCGCTCGGGCCGAAAGACGTGCACTAGTAGAGGCGACTCGCGAGCCGGCGCCGGTACGTCACGTAGCGCGCGTCCTCGGGGCCCAGCGCGTCGAGGACTTCGAGCAGGTGACCCCTCGCCTCTTCGTTCACCAGGGATTGCTCCAACAAATGCTCGAGCGTAAGGTCGATATCACCGTCGAGACTCACGCCACTTCGCTGGAGTCGTACGCGCGCGAGCACCGTCTTGGCGGCGAGCACGTTGGCGAATGGGGTGAGCAACACTTCGGCCTCGTCGAGCTTGTCCTCTTGGCGCAGAAAGTCCGCCAGCGCCACTGCCGCCTCGACATTGCTGGCGTCAAGTTCGAGCGCCGCGCGAAGTGACGCTTCGTCGCCTGCGCTCACCAACTGATCGACGACCGACGCGCCGGGTGCGAGTCGCTCAACGAACTCACGAACCGCCGCCTCGGGCAGCGCGCCGACGAACGTGTCAACGATATTGCCGTCTTTTAGGGCGAAGACCGCGGGAATCGACTGGACCTGGAATGCCTGGGCGATCTCGGGGTTCGAGTCGACGTCGACCTTGGCGAGTTCGACAGCGCCACTCGTCTCGCCAATGACTTTTTCGAGAATCGGCCCCAGCGTCTTGCAGGGCCCGCACCACTCCGCCCAGAGATCAACAACGACCGGCACGCTCTTTGAGCGCTCGATAACCGCTGTCGCAAAAGTCGCGTCCGTGACATCATTCACGCGCCTCAGCCTAACGGCCAGCGCGTTTCGTTAGGAGGGGTCTCGCCACGCTGTTAGCCTCGAAATCAATGGAGAAGGTGACGGGTATCAACGAAGCCAACGTCACGGCATGGATGGTGGAGCGCCTCGATGCCGTCGCTCCGCTCGACTTCGAACTCATCGCGGGCGGCCGTTCGAACCTGACCTTTCGCGTCACCGACGCCGCATCTACTACCTACGCCTTGCGCCGTCCTCCCATTAGTCACGTGCTGCCCACCGCTCACGACATGGTGCGCGAGCACACGATCATTGACGCCCTCTACCCACTCGGCATTCCCGTCGCGAGGCCGCTGGGGCTCTGTATCGACGAAGCGGTGAACGAGCGACCCTTCTACGTCATGGAGTTCGTTGAAGGGGCGATCCTGCGCGATCAGGCCCAGGCCGAATCGACCTTCGATCTCTCGATTCGAGCCCAAATTGGCGACAATCTGGCCGCGACCTTGGCGCAGCTCCACGACGTGAACGTCGAGGTCGCTGGACTGAGTGATCTCGCGCGCCACGACGGGTACATCGAACGCCAATTGCGGCGCTGGCGAGGGCAGTTCGAGCAGATGAAGGTCGAAGGCGCTGATCAAGAGAACCTGGTCGAAGAGGTCGGCGACGAACTCGCGCGCTCAATTCCCGTCCAACAGCGAGTCGCGATCGTCCACGGTGATTACCGCCTCGATAACACCGTGCTCGACGACGAAGGAAAAGTCCGCGCGATCCTCGACTGGGAGATCTGCACGCTCGGCGACCCGATGGCCGATCTCGGCGTGCTGCTGTGTTACTGGGCCGAGCGAGGTGACGCCACGGCAGCGCTGCTCGGTGTCGCGCCCACAACGGCGCCGGGCTTTGCGACTCGAGAACAGGTTCTAAAGGCGTACGCGAGTCACTCGACACTGGACGTCAGTCACGTCGCCTACTATCAAGCGTTCGGTTATTGGAAGTTGGCCTGCATTCTCCAAGGTGTCTTTGCGCGATATCGAGCGGGCGCGACGGCGGGAGATCAGGGCAGCGTCGAGGGATTCCCGGCACATATCGCAATGCTCGCCGAGACGGCGAAACGGACTTTGGAGAACTGATGGACGACGAAATCTACGACCGGATCATCTTTCTCGCCGATCCCGACCTCAATGAACCAGTCCTCGTCATCGGTCTCGAGGGATGGATCGACGCGGGCATCGCGGCGAGTACCGCGATCGCGACGATGCTCGAGACAATCCCCACCGAAGTACTCGCGACCTTTGACACCGAGTACTTCATCGACCAGCGGGCCCGACGTCCGCTCGCGCGCATCGTCGACGGCATCACGACTGAATTGACGTGGCCCGAGATTCAAATTCGTTACGGCCGCGACGGCGACGGCGCGGACGTCTTGTTCTTGGTCGGACCCGAGCCCGACTTTCACTGGAGCGATTTCGTCGACGTCGTCACCGACGCCGCGGGCCGCTTTGACGTGCGTCTCGTCGTAGGACTCGGCGCCTTTCCCGCACCAACGCCCCACACGCGTCCGGTACGCGTGATTGGCACTGCGCCCGCGTCCAGTGCGCAACTCTTAACGCTCGTGGGTTCGGTAACGGGCGAACTTGAAGTTCCAGCCGGCATCGGCACCGCCCTCGAGTTGGGATTCGCCGAAGTGGACATGGACATCGTGACACTGTGGGCCCGCGTTCCGCACTACGTCGCCTCGATGCCCTATCCCCAGGCGGCCGCAGCGCTGATCGACGGACTCGCGAGAATCTCTGGACTCACGCTCGACGCCGGACACCTGCGCGCCGCGGCCGATGAGGCGCGCCAACGCGTCGACGATCTGGTGACCAACAATCCAGAGCACTCCTCGATGGTTGAGCGACTCGAAGCCGCCGCCGACCAAACAGAAGGCACGTCACTCGGAGAAGAGTTGCCTAGTGGCGAAGAACTGGCGGCAGAACTCGAGAAGTTCCTTCGCGGCGAGGCGAACTAGCGAGACTCGCTCGTACCAGTGTCGACGTCGCCGGCTTCAATACGAAGACCGAGTCCCAGCGCGTAACCGTCGAGGAATAGCTCACTGTCGTCTTGGCGTACGTGGCGATTGGCAATCTCGTAAAACTTCGGGGAATGATCGGCCTCTTGGAGATGCGCGAGTTCGTGCACCAACACCGCGTCAATAACCCACTCTGGGCATTGGCGCAGTCGACTCGACACGCGGATCTCTCTCGACCCGGGTGAACACGATGCCCAACGGGCCTGTTGGTTATTGACCCATCGCACCGACGCGGGCTGCACGTCATTGTTATAGAGCCCGGCGAGCACTCGCGCGCGCTCTTCGAGCGCCGCGTCGCCAGCGGCGTTTTGGGGGCGCTGGGTGAGCAGACGCTCAACGAGTTCGTCGACGAACTCGCGACGTTCGCGCCCGCGGATGCGGGCCGGAATCTGGACGACGATGCGACTCCCCGACCAATGGGCGTTACCGGTCTTCTTGCGTCTGGACGACGCGCGAATCTCGACTTCTGGTCGATCGAAGCGCGGCGGCTCGATGGTGATCTGCGTTTCTGGGGAAGCTGACGATTTGTGCGCCATCAGTGGATGATGTTGACCAACCGAGGTGGTCGAGCGACCACGCGCGTGGGCGCTGCTCCTTGCATCGCGGCGACAATCGCTTCATCAGCGAGGGCCGCCGCGATGGCGTCGTCGTCGCTAATGGAAGGCACGACCGACAAGCGAGCCTTGACCTTGCCATTTACTTGCACGACCATCGTGACGGCGGCTTCAGCGACCAGCGTGGGATCGGCGACGGGCCACGGCATGAGGTGGACGCTCTTCTCGTTGGGATAACGCTCTTGCCATAGCTCGGCGGTGATGTGGGGCGCCATGGGCGCGAGCAACTTCACCATGGTCTGGAGGGCTTCATCCAACGCTCCGCGCTCAATCCCCTCTTTACTCCTAGCAACTTTGGACGTGGCGTTCAGCAATTCCATGATGGCCGCGACCGCGGTGTTATAACTCCAACGATTGAGATCTTTGGTCACGCGCGCGATGGTGCGATGGGTCACTTGACGCAACGCGTGGTCACTCTCGTCGGCGACGTCGTGAAAGTTGACGTCGTACAAGTGCCACAAGCGATAAAATCGATCGATAAAACGAGCGCAACCGTCGATGACGTCGTTCGTCTGGTCGGTCCAATCCAAATCGTCGTTCGGCGGTCCAGCAAAAAGGTGAAAGAGTCGAAGCCCGTCGGCGCCGACAGTTGGGTAGTACGGCTCGGGAGTGACAATATTGCCCTTGGACTTGGACATCTTCGTGCCGTTGAGTCGAACCATTCCCTGCGTGAAGAGCCGCTGGAACGGCTCGCGTGGCAGACCCGGCGCGAGTCCGATGTCGACCATTGATTTGAGATAAAAACGGGCGTACAAAAGGTGGAGGATCGCGTGTTCGACGCCCCCGATGTACTGATCGACCGGCATCCATTTCGCCGCCTCCACCGGATCAAAGGCCATGCCGGGAGTGAAGGGGTCGGCGAAGCGAAGGTAATACCAAGAGGAGTCATTGAAGGTGTCCAAGGTGTCGGTCTCTCGGCGAGCGGGCTTGCCACAAATTGGACACGTCGTGTTGAGAAAACCTTCGTGGGTAGCGAGTGGTGAGCGACCACTCTTGTCCATGACGACGTCATCGGGCGCCAGGACGGGCAATTGCTCATTCGGCACCGGGACAATATCGTGATCGTCGCAGTAGACAACGGGAATCGGACAGCCCCAAAAACGCTGGCGTGACACGAGCCAGTCGCGAAGGCGGTAGTTCACCTTCTTCTCACCCTTGGCGTGCTCAACCAGGAACTCGGTGGCTTTTTCTTTGGCGTGTTCAATGTCGAGGCCGTTTAAGAAGCCTGAGTTCACGTGTTCGCCGTCGCCGTGGTACGCGCCACCTTCGAAGTCAGCGGGTGGCTGCACGGTACGCACGATTGGTAACCCGTGTACGGTCGCGAAGTCGAAGTCACGATCGTCCTCGCCCGGCACCGCCATGATCGCGCCCGTGCCGTAGTTGCCGAGCACGTAGTCCGCCACGTAGACGGGGACTTTTTCCATGGTGAAGGGATTGATCACGAAGCTCCCCGTGAAGGCGCCGCGCTTTTCGAGACCGATGCCCTCACTCGATGACGTCGTGCGCTCGATCTCGGAAGTATTCGACGCGCGAAGGACAATTTCATCTACTCGTAGGCGCTCGTCGTCAGTCGTCAGAAGCGAGAGCATTGGGTGCTCGGGAGCGACGACCGCGTACGTGACGCCGAATCCCGTGTCGGGACGTGTCGTAAAGACTCGAAGGGCCTTCGTCGTGTCGTACGCGAGAGCAAGATCGAATTCGACCCCTTCACTACGGCCAATCCAGTTGCGCTGCATAGTTTTTACGCGCTCGGGCCACTCGAGCGCGTCGAGACTGTCGAGGAGTTCATCGGCGTAGTCGGTGATCTTGAAGAACCACTGTTTGAGGAAACGACGTACGACGAGATCCCCCGATCTCTCGCACGTGCCGTCAGCCAGTACTTGTTCGTTCGCGAGCACGGTCATACAGCCCGGGCACCAATTCACTTGCGCCTCGGCGCGGTACACGAGGCCCGCCTCTAAGAACGCGAGGAATATGGTCTGCGTCCATTTCATGTATTCCGGGTCGTGGCTGAATATCTCTCGACGCCAGTCATAGACCGCGCCCGCACGCAGCACGGACGATTTCAGCTCGGCCATCCGAGCTTCGGTGTAAATCCTTGGGTGCGTGCCGTCCTTGATGGCGGCGTTCTCAGCCGGGAGACCAAATGAGTCAAAGCCAAAGGGCGAGAGGACGGCCTTTCCCAGCATGGTCTGATAGCGCACGACGAGGTCGCCAAAGATGTAGTTGCGTATGTGACCCTGGTGCGCCGCGCCCGAGGGGTACGGGTACATGTTGAGGGCGTAGAAACGCTCGCGCGGGTCGTCGTTGTCGACCTCGTAGGTCCCCTCGTCGAGCCAGTGCTTCTGCCACTTCTCCTCGACGGCGACGACGTCAAATGGGCGGTTCATTACGTCATTCTAGGTATTATTCGGCCTAGCCTCTCTCCAAGAGAAATCGGAAATGATGAACGACACAACGTACATACTCGTCCACGGCGCGTGGAGCGGCGCGTGGTGTTGGCGCGACGTCGGTCTTGAGCTTTCGAGTCGAGGCGTCCAGTGGACCGCGCTTGATCTGCCGAGTTCGACCCATGGCGCGCACGCCAACACGTTTCTAGCCGACGACGCACACGAAGTGATCGAAGTCGCCTCATTCGATGGACCGGTAGTACTCGTTGGTCACAGTTACGGCGGCGCCGTCATCACTGAAGCAGCCGATCGGATTGCCAACCTAGTACGTCTTGTCTACGTCGCCGCCCTCGTCCCAGCTCTTGGTCAAAGCGCCTCCGAGGCGAGACAAGAAGTACCTGTACTTACGGTGCTCGATGAGGCCATTGAAGTGAACGGCGAGTTCTTGCGCCTCAATCCCGACCTCGCTATGAAAGCGCTCTACCAAGACTGCACCGAAGAGATTGCGACGTGGGCGGTGTCACAACTCACTACTCAGACCCTCGCGAGCTTTCGCAGTCCGAGAAGCGCATATGACGTCGACGTTCCTTCGCGCTATGTCATGTGCACCAACGACAACGCTCTCGATCCAAGCCTTCAAGTGGTCATGGCTGAGCGTTGTAACGAGGTGACGTCGCTCGAGAGTGGCCACTCGCCGTTCTTCTCTCACACGAGCACGCTGTGTGATCTTTTGCTTGCCGACGCCATTTAGGAACCCAAAGACCAACTGCTAATATCTAAAGTTTCCAGGGGGTATAGCTCAGCTGGTAGAGCACTTGCATGGCATGCAAGGGGTCAGGGGTTCGAATCCCCTTACCTCCACTGATGTGATGAGTCGGGACATTGTTCATAGATGAGTCGCGACATCGGTCATATTCTTGGCCAACGTCCTTCGGGACGTAGTTGGTTTCTCCAGTAACCGCA
>Ga0208850_1000049_pt1 | contig 50169 bp, 43 predicted proteins | sample NGESurshal092012_5_FD_184475 | JGI IMG/M metagenome (GOLD analysis project Ga0208850, IMG submission 184475) | Arctic peat soil microbial communities from Barrow, Alaska - NGEE Surface sample 210-2 shallow-092012 (SPAdes) | ecosystem: Environmental > Terrestrial > Soil > Wetlands > Peat ... | reverse complement strand
TCTGCTGGGGCTCGTGCCTTACGGCGCGACCGCGACCGGCAATATCTCAGTCACGGCTACGCTCGCGATCATCACCTTCGTCGTGATCGAGATCGCGGGCATGAAGGCGCAGGGTAAGGCCTACATCAACACCATCATATTCTGGCCGCATGACATGTCCCTCGGCATGAAGCTCTTCATTTCACCGATTCTCACGCCGATCGAGCTGATCGGAAAGTTCACCAAGCCGTTCGCGCTCGCCATACGTCTTTTTGCCAACATGGTCTCGGGGCACGTCGTCCTGCTGGCGCTCCTCAGCCTCATCTTCACTTTTGGAAGTTGGCTGCTGGTGCCGGTTCCCCTTCTAATGGCGACCGGCATTGTCGTCCTTGAGTTATTCGTTGCATTCCTGCAGGCGTTCATCTTCACGCTTCTGTCCAGTGTGTTCATTGGATTGATCCGAGAAGGTGCACACTGACGCGGAGCGTGCTCAACTTCGCGTAGGTATCCGGCCGAGCGGGCTGGAGAAGTCCGTTGGGATGACAATCCCGCTGACGGACGGCGACTGAGGTCGCGAGTATGACATATCACGTTGAAAGAAAGAGGAAATAAAAATGATCCTGGCGCTGCTACAGGCTATACCAAACACTGGCGCTTACACCAGCCAATACACCGGGGCATGGGCGATGCTCGGTGCCGGAGTGGGCGCCGGACTCGCCGTAATCGGAGCGGGTATCGGCATCGGTCGTCTGGCGGGGCAGGCGATGGATGGAATGGCACGTCAACCCGAGATGGCCGCACGCATTCAGACCGGCGCGATCATCTTCGCGGCACTCGTCGAAGGTGTGGCGTTGTTCGCGGTCGTCATCTCGTTCCTGATTCAGAAAAAGTTCTAGCAACACGGTGTGGGCCGTGGCGCTTCGTCGCGCTACGGCCCGCCACTGACCTACGGGCAACTACTCCATGACGACATTCATTTTCGCACTTCTGCAGCACGTTCCTACTGCGGCCAACGCCCTTCCCGAAGAAGCCTCGCCCTCGGGTGATCTTCTCACGCCGACCGGCGGGTTGATGTTCTGGACGCTCATCATCTTCCTGATTCTTTTCGCGATTCTCGGCAAGCTGGTGTTCCCGAAGATCACGGCCGCCGTCGAGGCGCGCGAAAAAGCGCTCGAGGAAGCGATCGAGGCCGCGAAGCGTGACCGCGAGGAAGCCGCGCGCGCGCTAGCCGAGCAGCTCAAGCAGATCGAGGCGGCGAGGGTGGAGGCGCAGAAGATCATTGTCGATGGGCGTCAGATGGGTGAGACTCTGCGCGCGCAGATGATCGAGGAGACGCACCAACAGCAGCAACAGATGCTGGAGCGCGCCCGCGGCGAGATCGAGCAGGAGAAGGAGCGGGCGATCGCCGAGCTGCGTCGCGAGGCGATCGAGCTGGCCATCGCCGGCGCGAGCAAAGTGATCGAGAAGAATCTCGACGACCAGGCGAACCGGAAGATCGTCGAGAGCTTCCTCGCGTCGATTCCCGTGACGGAGACCAGGCGCGGATGAACGAGGAAAGGATCGGCCGCAATTACGCCGAGGCTCTTCTGACCCTCGCTCGGAAGAGCGGGGAGCAGGAGGAGTGGGGCGCGCTCATCGACGCCATCTCGGTGGGGATGCGCGAGGATCATACGTTGAGGACTTTTCTCGAGTCGCCGAAACTGTCAGCCTCGCGCAAGATCGAGCTTTTGAAGAAGGCGCTGGGCAAAAAGGTGCCGCCGCTCTTTCTGCGGTTTCTCGAGACGGTAATCATGAAGCGCCGGCAGATGTTGATTCCGGAGATCGCATCGGAGTACAGGAGTCTTATCGACGAGTCGGAGGACCGGGTTCACGTCAACGTGACGGTCGCCCGCGAGCCGGCCGAGCCGGAGAAGGATGCCCTGGTGAAGCAGCTGTCGCGGCTGTTCGGCAAGCGCGTCGTCCCGCACATCTCCCTCAACCCGGCGATTCTGGGTGGCGTGATCGTGAAGGTGGGAGATACGGTCATGGACGGATCGGTACGGCGCCGGCTCGCATCTCTCAGGCAGAGGATGCTGGCAACGGTCAGCCGGTAGGGTGCGAGATCAGCAGAACTGCCCGCCTGGGCGTATTTATTGAGGGGCCCCGGTCCTGTGCGGCCCTTTCGTACTCAACCAGTCCCGTCTTCTTACACATGTCGTTCAATCGAAAGACGCCGCTGAGACTACTCACGGCCATCACGCTGGTATTCCTGGCCGTCCCCACATTGGGCGCGCAGGTTCTCAAGCCCGGCTTGCAGCCCGGCCTCGCGCGAGCCCCCGACAGTGCGCGCAAGATCTCGCTCTACGAGGCGATAAGGATGGCGCAACAGAATTCGCCCCAGGCGATTCAGGCGGAGGGCACCGAAAGAACGAGCAAAGCGGCGCGCGTGTCGGCGATCGGTGCGATCCTTCCGAGCGCAACTCTGAATGCGGGTCGAGTGATTCAGTTCGGAGGCGGGCAGACTCGAATCAACCAGAACGGTGAGCAGGTCGCGATAACGTCGGCGCCCACGAACAGCACCGGACTATCGCTCGGCATGACGCTGTTCGACGGCGGGCAGCGGCTGTATGATCTGCGCACCGCGAAGTTCAACATTGTAGCGGCGGAAGCCAATCGCGTGGCGGTGAAGTACAACGTCGCGCTGCAGGTCAAGCAGCAGTACTACGCAGTGCTCGCCGCGATCGAGAGTTGGGACGCGGCGGAACTGCAGATGGCCCAGGCGCAGGAGCAATTCAAGACTTCCGTCGCCAAGGTGCGGGCTGGAGTCGCGACGCGCTCAGATTCGCTGCGCGGCGTGGTCCAGATTGGAAATGCGCAGCTCGCCCTGATTACCGCTCAGACCAATAAGGAGGCGGCCGATGCGGCGCTCACGAGGCTCGTTGGATCCGAGGTGCCCGTGACGGTCGATCCGGCATCCATCCAGGAGAACATGGCTGCGCTTCCGGACAGCGCGGAGCTCGCCGCGCTCGCGAAGCGTGGTCCTGCAGTGGAACAAGCACAGGCGGTCGTCGACGCGGCCGAGGAAGCGAGGAAAGCGTCGAAGGCAACGTACCTGCCGTCGCTGAGCGCGAACTATTCCCGCACCGGCAGTGGCATTGATCCGCGCTTCGGCTTGGGCACCGATCCTTTCAGCTATAACGGCCGGTTGTCGTTCTCGCTTTCGTATCCAGTATTCAACAATTTTCTGCGCGAAGAGCAGGTTGTGCGAGCGCGAGTCGCCGAGGTCAACGCACAGGCTGCGTTGCGAGACTCGCAGCTGGCTGCTCAGCAGTCGCTCACTCAGTATATCGGCGCGCTGCGTGGTGCATCGCAGAGGGTCGCGGTGCAGGTCGCGTCGGTCGCGGCCGCCGAGGAGGATGTTCGCGTCCAGCAGCAGCGGTACAACATCGGTGCTTCGGTGCTCCTTGACCTGATCACTTCACAAGCAGCGCTGGCGCAGGCGGAGCAGGCCCTCATTCAGGCGCGGTATGACTACCGGATCGCGCGGGCGCAGCTGGAAGCGCTCATCGGGCGGGACCTGCAGTAATGCACGGTTCTGAAACTTCAAGCAATCAAATGAAAGACAACAGAAAGGTCGGTCGTGCGGTTCACGTCTCGTCGCTGAGGAAGATCGCGGCGGTTGCGATCATTGCGCTTGGTGCGTGCAAGAAGAGCACTGATCCTGCCCTCGTGATCGAGACGGCGCCGGTCGAGCGTCGCAGCATCGTGCTGAGCGCGCAGGCGAACGGCACCGTGGAACCGATCGACATCGTCGAAGTGAAGTCCAAAGCCTCGGGCACGATCATCAAGATGCCCGTCGATGTCGGCTCGAACGTGAAAGTTGGCGATCTGCTGGTTCAGATCGACCCGCGCACTGTGCAGAATCAGTACGACCAGACAGCGGCGGATCTCGCCTCGTCGACTGTGGCGAGGGCTGTCGCACTGGCGCAGCGCAACCGGTCCGCGGACTTGTACCAGCAGAAGATCATCACGGCGGTGGAGATGGAGGCAGCGACGCTCGCTTTCGCGAATGCCGATGCCGCCGTCATCAAAGCGCGGACGAATCTCTCGACCGCGAAACTCCAATTGGAGGATGCTACCGTTCGCGCGCCGACAAACGGCACCATCATCCTGCGTCCGGTGTCGGTAGGGACGGTGATCACGTCAGCCTCGACCGCGGCGAGCGGCGGTACGACCATTCTCGAAATGGCCGACCTCAGCAAGATCAGGATGCGCGCGTTCGTGAACGAGACGGACATTGGCAATGTCAAGTCGGGTCAGACCGCTACGGTGACTGTCGACGCGTTCCCGAATCGGAAATTTGTGGGTGTCGTCGAGCAAGTCGAGCCGCAGGCGGTCGTGCAATCGAGCGTCACGATGTTCCCGGTTCTCGTGAGTCTCACCAACTCTGACGGCGCGCTCATGCCGGGCATGAACGGACAGGTGGTGATGGACATCCTGCGGAAAGACAATGTTCTCGCGGTGCCGAGTGATGCGATACGAAACGCAAAAGACGCGGCGACGGTGGCTCCGGTTCTAGGGGTCAATCCCGACTCGTTGAAGGCGGCGACGGCAGCGGCGCGGCAGGCACGCGGCTTTGGAACGGGCGGGACAGCATCGTCTACGGCGTCTTCGGCTGACACGACAGGTGGCCGCAGGTACGGTGCGGCGAGCTCGACACGCGGCGGATTGGGCGGACAGGGCGCAGCCTCGGGAACCGCTTCATCGACTGGCCGACGCGGCGGTGGTGGTGGTGGTGGTGGTGGTGGCGCGGCGGGCGGCGGTTCCGGAGGGGGAGCAACCGGCCGGACCGGCGGCGCGATGTTCGTATTCGGGAAGAAGAACGGCAAATACTCGCCACGAGTGGTTCGAGTAGGAGTCAGCGATTTCGACTACACCGAGATCGTGAGCGGCGTACAGGAAGGCGAACAGGTGGCACTGCTCGGACCTGCGGTGTTGCAGGCCCAGCGCAACCAGCTTCAGGCTCGCGTGAGAGCCGGCTCGGGTGGGGGACTCCAGCAACCGACCACTCCCGCGGCGGGCGGCGCGGCCGGTGGCGGAGGTCGCGGTGGGGGCGGCGGTTGACGGCCACCAGGTACATAGGGGGGTAGTACCATGCTACTCGGAGAAACGATTGGCGTAGCGCTCGCAGCGCTCAGAGCGAACAAGCTGCGCTCGTTCCTGACGATGCTTGGCGTCGTCATCGGAGTGGGAGCTGTAATCGCCGTGGTCGCACTTGGACGAGGCGCGCAGGAATCCGTCAACGCGCGGATCAGCGCGCTCGGAACGACGCTTCTCACGGTCCAGCCCGGGCAGATCTACGCGCCCGGCGGAGTCTCGTCTGGCAACGACCGCGCGCCGATGAAGGTTGCGGACGCGAAGGCGCTCGACTCCGCGGGGTCGTCAATTTCCGCGGTCGAACCCGAGATGCAGAAGCAGCTCCAGGTTCAGTACCTGAACACGAACACCAATACCACCGTGCTTGGCACGACGCCCAACTATCTCGACGTGCGCAAGTACACGATGGCGAACGGGAAGATGTTCACCGAGGGCGACGACCGCGCGAGCCGGCGCGTGGCAGTTCTCGGCGCGGCGATTCCCGACAATCTCGGCGTGCCGGCGGCGAGTCTCGTCGGGCAGAACGTTCGAATCGGCGGATTCTTGTTCCAGGTGGTCGGTGTGCTCGCGAGCAAGGGGAACTCCGGCGGATTCGGAAATCCTGACGACCAGGTACTGCTCCCGCTCACGACCGCGCAGTTCCGCGTCTTCGGCAACGACAGGCTCCGGCAGATTGGAGTGCTCGCCGCTTCGGAGGCGGAGATTCCACAGGCGATGGCGGCGATTCAGAAGACGCTCCGTCGTGTGCACAGATTGCGCGTCGGAATTCCGGACGACTTCCAGATCCGCAACCAGGCCGACTTCCTGAACACGCTCGGCGAGACGACGCAGATCTTCACTTTTCTCCTCTCGGGAATCGCGGCGGTGAGTCTTCTCGTCGGCGGAATCGGCATCATGAACATCATGCTGGTGTCGGTGACGGAGCGTACCCGCGAGATAGGAGTCAGAAAGGCGCTCGGCGCGACGCCGAAGAATATTCTGCTTCAGTTCCTCATCGAGGCGGTGGTGCTATGCCTACTCGGCGGTGTGGGCGGAATTGCGTTCGGGTGGGCTGCTGCGTTCGGGTTGGCGAAGTTCGGAAACTTCAATACGTCGGTGGCGCCGTCGTCGATCCTGCTGGCGTTTTTCTTCTCGGGGTTCGTGGGAATAGTGTTCGGCGTGTGGCCGGCGAGAAGGGCGGCGGGTCTCGATCCCATAGAGTCGCTGCGCTACGAATGACGGCTTGGTCAGGGATTGGGGCGGTTGGGCTGGCATCCACAAAACTGAAGCAGGGAGCTGTCGGCTTTGCAGCTGATCGCTTGGAGCTTTCATACTGGCGTTAGAGAGTTCCGGAAACTGGCATCGCGCGTCTTGATCGATCTCTGCGATGCCCAAACACAAAAGGCGGCGGGCTCGACTTTACCACTCGACGGTGAGCGTACTTGCGCCTATTTTGGGCATCCATTCCGGCCGCTCCCGTCCAGCTGCCGGCATCTAAAATCTCATGGAGGTCGAATGAGACTTCGCTACTTTGCGGTCTCTCTGTTGTGCCTTGCCGCCGCCAATGCCGGTGCCCAGGCAGGCAAGAATGGACAGCCGGGCAGGAGTCCCGAGCTGCGCATCGACTACACCAAGGAGACGCTGCCGAACGGGTTGACTGTGCTCTACCACGTAGATCACTCGACGCCCGTAGCCGCCGTACTTCTATGGTACAACGTCGGATCGAAAATGGAGCAGCCGGGCAAGACCGGCTTCGCGCACCTGTTCGAGCACATGATGTTCAAGGGATCCAAGAACGTCGCCGACGGCCAGCACTTTGCGCTGCTCGAAGCGGCGGGCGGAAGAGCGGGCGCCGACATCAACGGCACCACGAGCTGGGACCGCACCAACTACTTCGAGCAGATTCCCTCGAACCAGCTCGAGCTGGCGCTCTGGCTGGAGTCGGACCGCATGGGCACGCTCACCGAAACGCTGACGCAGGCGAAGCTCGACAACCAGCGCGAAGTCGTGAAGAACGAGCGCCGGCAGAGCGTCGACAATCAGCCGTACGGGACCTGGCTCGAGAAGACAGGAGAAGCGTTGTTCCCCGCGGGCCACCCGTACCATCACTCGGTGATCGGGTCGATGACTGACCTCTCGAACGCGTCCGTGACGGATGTCAGAAATTTCTTCAAGACCTACTACGCACCGAACAACGCGGTGCTCGTTGTCGCGGGGGATATCGACGTCCCGCAGGCGAAGGCGATGGTTCGGAAGTATTTCGGACCCATTCCGCGCGGGCCGGTCGCGCCACCGCTCGCGAACATGAGGGTGCCGGCGACCGTCGGGCAGGAGCAGCGCAGCGTAGTCCAGGACGCTCAGGCGCCCGCGCCGGCGATTTACGTGGCGTACCGAGTGTCGTCCGCCAAGGATCCCCGAGCGCCGGTCATCAGCCTGCTCGGCGACATCATGGGCGGTGGCCGCTCGTCGCGTCTCTACGACGCGCTCGTGCGGAGACAGCAGGTTGCCACCAACGTCGCCGGATTCAATTTTGGTCTGGCCGACGGCGCTGACATGCTGGTGTTCATCGCGACCGGGAAGCCGGGCAGCAATCCCGATTCGCTCGAGAAGGCGATGCTGGTGGAGCTGGCGGGGGCTTCGTCCTTCACCCAGCCGGAGCTCGATCGTGCGCGCGCGTCGGAGCGATTCGCGTTCGTCGACGGACTGCAAACAACGGGAGGTTTCGGGGGCCGAGCGGATCGTCTCGCGGAAGGGTGGACATTCTTCCACGATCCCGATCACGTGAACAAGGTTCTCGGTGAGTTCGACCGCGTCACGCTCGCGGATCTCAACGCAGTCGCGCGCGATCGTCTGGTTCCAACGAATCGGTCAATTCTCGTTTACGTCCCCGCCAAAAAGACCGCCCAGACCTCTTCGACGAGGACGCCGTAATGCAACGCTCCATTATTTCCAATCGCGGGCTCGCGGTATCGCTTGCCCTTGCTCTTATCTTCGCGTCTGACGCGGCTCGTGCCCAGACAATGCAGCCGCCACCGCCCGGCGCTCTCCGGCCGTACGTGTTCCCAGCCGTCGAGCAGTTCCAACTCGACAACGGGCTGAAAGTCATTCTCGTCCAGAAGCACACGCTGCCGGTGGTGGAGGGCAGGGTGATCATCGACGCCGGCGCCATGCGCGAACCGGCGGCGAAGAGCGGTCTCGCCTCGCTGACGGGGCGTCTGCTGTCGGAGGGGACGGGCACCATGACGGGCGCCGACATCGCCCGGGCGATGGATGCCCTTGGCGCACAATACGGCACCGGTGCGGGATTCAGCACTTCATTCGCCGACGTAGTCGCGCTCAAGAACGTGTTTCCGCAGGCGATGGAGCTGGCGGCGAAGACGATCATCGCTCCCAGCCTTCCCGCGAGCGACTTCGGCCGGGTGAAGAACCAGGCTATCGCGGCGTATCAACAGAGTCACGCGCGAACCGCGGGACTCGCGGCGGATGCGTTCATCCTTGCGGCGTTCGACAGCACCGCTCCCTTCTCACGTCCGGCGAGCGGCAATCTAGCCACGATCGGCGGACTTACGCGCGACGATGTCGTCAACTGGCATCGAACGATGTTCGCTCCGTCGGCAGCCACGCTGCTGCTGGTGGGAGACATTTCGCCCGCTGAAGCGAGATCCGTTGCACAGCAGGCATTCGGCGGATGGAGGGCGAGCCGCGCTGCACTGCCGGCCGTGACGAATCCAGTGAGGGCGAGCACGGGGACGAGGGTGATTCTGATCGACCGTCCGGGTTCGGTGCAGTCGTCGATCATCGTCGGCCAGGCCGGTTTCCGCGCGACCGACCCGGATTACATCTCCATGGTCGCCTTGAATCATGTCCTCGGCGGCGGATTCAGCTCGCGGATGAACATGAATCTGCGCGAGAAGCACGGCTACACGTACGGGGCGTTCAGCGGTTTGGATCTGAGGCCGGGCGCTGGAGCGTTCCGAGCGAACTCGGAGGTGAGAACGAACGCCACCGATTCCGCGCTCGTCGAGGCGATAGGCGAGTACCGCAGAATCGCGAGCGAGGCTGTACCCGCGAGCGAGCTGCAAGGCATGGTGAACAATCTGGTGTCCGGGTTCCCCAACTCGGTGCAGAGCGTTCAGGGTTTGTCCGCGAGCCTGCAAAACCTGATTGTGTGGGGACTCCCGCTCGATTTCTACACGACCTATCGTGAGCGGTTGTCGGCGGTGACGCCCGATGACCTGAAGCGCGTGGCGGCGAGCAAGCTAACGCCGGACAACGTGATCGTCGTGGTTGCGGGCGACCTCTCCAAGATCGAGGCGCCGATTCGGGCGCGGAATCTTGGAACGGTCGAGGTGTGGGATCCGAGCGGCAACAAGGTTCGGTAGGGCGAGACTGCAGGTGCAGCCCGAAGGCCGGCTCGAAGGAGCCGGCCTTTCGTTTGCGCGCTGCTACCAACTGCAACCGAAGACTACCTGCCGGGTGCAATCTTCGGGGCGGCTGGGGGCTGCGGGCTCAAGATGGAGAGCATCGGCGAGCGCGTCCGAATAACTTGGAGCAATGAAATGCGTCATCATCACGCGTCCGGGTGGGGTGGAGGTGCTCGAGGTGCAGGAGCGGCCCAAACCGGAGCCCGGTGTCGGACAGATTCGCGTGCGGGTGAGAGCGTCCGCGCTCAACCGCGCGGATATCCTGCAGCGGCAGGGGAACTATCCGGTGCCGCCTGGCGTGCCCGCGGACATCAGCGGGATGGAGTACGCCGGCGAAGTAGATGCGCTCGGGCCGGCCGCGACTCTGTGGAAGACCGGCGACCGAGTGATGGGGATCGTCGGCGGTGGAGGTCACGCCGAGTATCTGTGCGTGCACGAGAGAGAAGCGATGCCGGTTCCCAAGGGGATGTCGTGGGAAGACGCCGCCGCGATTCCGGAGGCTTTTCTGACGGCGTACGATGCGCTCTTTAACCGACTGGAGCTTCGCGCTGGTGAGACGCTGCTCATTCACGCGGTGGGGAGCGGGGTCGGAACCGCGGGGCTGCAGATCGCCCGCGTGGCGGGAGCGAGAGTAGTCGGGACGGCGCGTACGGCGGGCAAGCTCGAGCGGGCGAAACAGCTCGGCCTCGATGTCGGTATTGATGCTTCGCGAGGCGATTGGGCCGCGCTTGTCCAGTCGGCTGTCGGCGCCGAGCGCGTGCATGCCCTGATGGATCTGGTGGGCGGGAACTACCTCGAGGGAAACCTGCGCGTGATGGCGTTGCGCGGGCGGATCGTTGTGGTCGGTCTCACTGCGGGCGCGACTGCGCAATTCAACATGGGGGTGCTGCTCAGAAAGCGGCTCACAATGGTGGGCACGGTGCTGCGCGCGCGGGCGCTGGAAGAAAAAATTGCTTTGGCGCGTAATTTTTCCGAGCGCGGCGTGCCGCTCTTTGAGGATGGCCGGTTCAAGCCCGTAGTCGATCGGGTTTTCCCATTCGACGAAATCCGTGCCGCGCACGCGCTGATGGAATCCAACGAGACGTTCGGCAAAATCGTGCTGCGCTGGAGCTGATCTCCCTCCAGCTCTTTCTCTTCCGCTTCCGGCTTCGTCGGTCCTGAATGTGAAGACGTCGAGTGGCTGCACGCGACGCCACCATAGATATTTATGCATGCCAAAGAAGAAGACTGCTCAGAGGGGCGCCGCTTCGAGAGCAACGGCCAAGCGACGCGCCGAGAGACCAAAGTCTGGCCGGGCAAAGGTGACGCACGTGCCGAAGCCGTGGGGACACGAGACCATCTGGGCACAGTCCGAGCGGTACGTGGGGAAGATTCTCCATATCAACGCCGGCCACGAGCTGTCGGTGCAATATCACAACAGGAAGGATGAAACCGTCCACCTGCTTTCGGGCGAGATCGTGTATCGCGTTCAGAGGGAGGGCGACGACATTCTCGACGACATGAAGCTCAAGGTTGGTGAATCATTCAGAATCACACCGGGGACCATTCATCAGATGGTTGCCCTGACGGACTGCGATGTGCTGGAAGTATCGACGCCGGAAATCGACGACGTCGTTCGTCTGAGCGACAAATACGGCAGAGAGGGGACAACCGAGCCATGAAAGTGATCATCCCACTGGCGGGGAAGGGAACCCGTCTTCGCCCGCACACGCACGTCACGCCCAAGCCGATGATGAAGGTCGCGGGCAAGCCGGTGATGTCGTACGTCCTCGACGAGCTGAAGAAGCTGGGCAACGTCGAGGAAATCATTTACATCACGGGCCATCTCAAGGAGAAGGTCGAGGAGTTCGCGCGCGCCGAGATGGACGTGCCCTCGGTGTTCATCGAGCAGAAGGTACAGGATGGGACGGCGGGCGCGATCGCGCTCGCGCGCCCCTATGTAGATCAGCCCGTGCTCATCATCTTCGTCGACACGATCTTCGACGCGGATCTGTCCAAAGTGAAGAGCGTGGACGCGGACGGGATCATCTGGGTGAAGGAAGTGGATGACTACCAGCGCTTCGGTGTCGTCGTGACGGACAAGGACGGCAACATGACGAAGATCATCGAGAAGCCGAAGACGCCGATCTCCAAGCGCGCCAACATCGGGTTGTACTACATCAGGAATTGGAAGCTGTTGTTCGAGGGAATCGACTGGGTTCTAAAGCAACCGAAGAACCATGGCGAGTATTTTCTGACCGACGCGTTCCAGTACATGATCGACAAGGGCGCGAAGATCAAAGTCGTCGACGTCGAAGCGTGGTACGACGCCGGAAAAATCGAGACGATGATCGAGACCAACGAAGCGATGCTCAAGCGCGGCCGCGCACGTCGTCCGAAGAATGCCGGAGATTCGACGATCATCGACCCCGTTTACATCGAAGACAACGTCACATTGAAGAAATCGAAGATCGGGCCCAACGTCTCGATCGGCGCGGGCTCGGTTCTCGATGGCGCAGAGATCAGCCACTCGATTGTCGGCTCGAATGCGAGAATCACGAAATCGGTGCTGAAGAACTCGCTCGTCGGGGACGACACTGTGGTCGAAGGTGTGAAGGGCGAGGTGACAGTGGGCGACCACTCGGAAGTGCGGGCATCGTAAACCCGGCACCAGCGCAGAAGCCGCGTCCGAAGCTCGGACGCAACGTCATCGGGCTGAGCGCGGTGAGCTTCTTCACCGACGTCTCGACGGAGATGATCTATCCGCTGCTGCCGGTATTTCTAGCCGGAGTGCTGGGCGCCAACGCCAGCTTCATCGGCGCGATCGAGGGGACGGCGGAGACGACGGCGTCGCTGCTCAAGCTGCTGAGTGGATGGTGGTCGGACAAAGTCTCGAGCAGAAAGCCTTTCGTCGTCGCCGGCTATCTGATTGCGTCGATCGTGCGTCCGTTCACCGCGGCGGCGCACAGCGCGACGCAGGTGCTGGCGATTCGCGTCACCGACCGGGTGGGCAAGGGCATCCGCTCATCCGCTCGTGATGCGCTGCTCGCCGACTCGGCGGTCCCCGAAGCGCGCGGACGCGCGTTTGGCTTTCATGCGGCTGCCGACAACGCCGGTGCCGTATTTGGCCCGCTGGTGGCGTTTCTGATCCTCAGGCTTCACGGCGTCGGCTCTCTCAAAGCCGGCACGCACTTCCTTCCACACGATGAGCACGCGATGAGGGAGGTGTTCTGGCTGTCGGCGATTCCCGCGGCAATCGCGATTGTGATTCTGATCGTAGTTGTGCGCGACATACCGCGCCGCGACGGCGGCGCCAAACCAGGGGGGGCTGGCGGATCGGCCAGTCTGGGCGGCCGCTTCTGGGGGTACCTCGTCGTCGTCCTGCTTTTTACGCTCGGGAATTCCACCGACGCGTTTCTGCTGCTCCGGGCAAATCAGCTCGGAGTGCCGGTCGCGCTGGCGCCGATACTCTGGGCCGCGCTCAACTTCGTGAAGTCGGCGACGGGCACTTACGGCGGACAGCTCTCCGATAGAATCGGGCGCAAGCCGCTGATCGTGGGAGGATGGCTCCTCTACGCCGCGGTGTATTACGCGTTCGCGTGGGCGGGCGCGCCGTGGCAGGCGTGGGCGTTGTTCGCGGTCTACGGAATTTTCTACGGCATGACGGAGGGCACGGAGAAGGCGCTCGTCGCCGACATCGTACCCGCGGTTCGGCGCGGGACGGCGTTCGGATGGTACAACCTCGCCATCGGTCTGGGCGCTCTCCCGGCGTCTCTCATCTTCGGCTGGATCTGGGACCGTTCTGGGTCGCCGAGCGCGTTCGTGTTCGGCGCGACGCTGGCGCTCGTGGCGGCGATCCTCATGGCATTGGTCGCCCCTTCATCGCAACTGAGCGAGGCGAAGTGATCTCGTAAGCGGTTCGCGGATTACGCTTGCTCCTCCGCGAGTGAATAGAGTGCGCGCTTCACCAACCGCACGATCGCCGAGGAGGCAGTATGAAACACACACATGGCGAAGGAGTTCTTTTTCTGGCGTTGTTCGCGGCACTCATTGCCTGCGCCGATTCCGCTAGCCGAACGGCCGGCCCTACCGGGTCGAAAGATATTGTAACCGAGCCTACGCCCGCGTCAGCGAGCGAGGAGCGCGTCGCGCTGACCAAGATCACGCGGCTGGTGGCGGTGGCGATGGACAACGAGCCGGCGCGGCAGCATCTAAAGCGCGATATGCGCTCAGCGCCCTTTCACGAGCACAAGCTGGAGCTCGCAACCTATCTTCGCTCGAAGGACGGTCGAGCGCTTCTCGAGAGCATGGCACGGCTGACCCGCGGTGGCGAGAGCGACGTGTTTGGCGCGCTGGCGGCGATTCGACCGCTCGAGTTCTACATGCCGGTGGAGAAACATCGCGAATCGTGGACGGGCAAAGCGGACGTTCTCGTTGTTTCGCAGCTCGATGAGTCGGAGCCGATCGTCGCGTTTGACGAGAGGGGGAGTGAGGTCTCGCTCGACCGGAAGGTCGCGCCGGATCAGCCAACGCTCTCGATCGTGCCCGTGGAGACGCGATTCGACCAGCCGATGACTCCGGCCGCATCCCGGAATGTTCGCGATCAGAGCGGCAACGCGATCGGAACGCTCGAGCCGATGGTCCCCAAGGGGTCAAGCCTCATTGCCTGCGGCGAGACGTGTGATGGGGGCGGTGGCAGCCTTTCGCCTTCCATCCCGTCGGGGCTTTACCTGGAATTTTCGCGGATACTGGACGTCAAGGAGCCGTGGTTCCGCGGCAACCCCGAGATAGAGGTCCATATTCAGGGACCGAATACCGCGTCCGCTCCCACCTATGGGGAGGATCTGTCGTGCTCAGGCGAGCACCCGTACGATTTCAGAAAGGTGTTCGACCAGAACGGAGCGTTCTGGGAAGGGAGGGTGATGCTGTTTTCGGCCGATGAAACAGTGGCATTCGCGAACAAGTTCAACCAGGGCTTCCATGTTCTCTTCTGGGAGGACGACAACGTGGCATGCATCCTCAAGCTCGATTCCAACACACTGGTCGAGGTGCTAAAATCCACGGCGAATGCGTTCGGCACCGTCGCAATCAAGGCTCTTCCCGGGGCATCGCCTGTAGTGGTGGCCGCAGTTTTCGTGGGCACGCTCTTCGCAAACGCTGGCGCGTGGCTGCTGACGAACGATGACTTTCTGGGAGCCGCTGTCGATCAGGCTAGTGCCGGTTACTCGTATCCTGGCAACACGCACGTGATCATGGATGGAACCACGCTCAATGGGCGTGCGACGATCGTTTACCGACAATAGCGAACGGGAGGAGAGATGTCACGTTTACTGCTGGCACTTTGCACCGGGACCTGCATACTCATCACGGGGCCGACTCTTCTGACTGCTCAGGAGCGGAGCTACGAGGAAAACGCGCTTCGCATCGACGAGCATGGCGGGACGATCAGCATCGTTCGCGGCGTCTCGGAAACGGTGGTAGCGAAGATAGGTGTTTTCCGCGCGGTTGATGTGGCAGCCGTTGTAAGTCCGTCTCCCAAGGCGATCGCGGAAGCGACGGTATTTCAGCGCAATTATCGCCCGGGAACATGGATAACGTCTCTTGGAATAGCGACTCTTGGCGCCGCAGTAGGAGCATCCCGAATTTCCGGCTTGAACCGGGCGATTCCCACCTCGCTGACCATAGCGAGCGTCTCGTTGATCACCTACGGCGGGTTCAGGCTGGAGACCGCCCATCGAGCGCTTGCCAGGGCTATCTGGTGGTACAATCGTGATCTGAAGTAATAGCGAAAATTGTTTTCCTCGGGTCGCTCAATCGTCTGTAAAGAACAGATTCGCGATCAATGAGGATCAATGAAGTCAAGAATTCTTCGGGCGCTGCTGATTGGCGCCTCGGTTAGTGGAGCGACGGCCGGCGCCCAGACGATAAGTCATGCGGCGCCGCCCGTTGCAAACTCGGAATCCGGAACGGTCGCCGGTTCCACGCGCACTGCCCCGCCCAGCGATTCGTCCCACAGCTACGACGCGCAGGCGCTGCGTTTCGAGTCGCATTGGGGCAGCGCTGACATCATTCGCGGCGCCAACGGACCAGTGATCGGCACCGTCGGATGGTTCCGCGGCTTCGACGTGGAGAAGCTGGTCGAATCGTCACCGCAGGCGGCGACGGAAGCGCGCGCCTTCAAGACGAACAACTTTCGCGGCTCTCTCGTGGGTGGTCTGGGAGCGGCCACGGTCGTGGTCGGCGCCGTTCTCACGAGCAACAGCTCGAACAACGCGGCGAGCCCGATCCTCATTGTCGCGGGCGCCGTAGCAGTTGCGTGGGGCGCGCAGCATCTGAACACGGGGTACTCGGCCTTGTCCCGGGCGTTGTGGTGGTACAACCGGGATCTCGCGCGATAACCTATCGCCTCATTCCAGTCTGACTCGGCTGAGGTCTCAGTGGAGACGCCAGCCGAATCAGTTGTTGCACAGCTACGGCTTTAGCAGCACTTCGATCCCGCCTTGTTGTAGCGGTCGTTCATGCGCGTGTGGCGGAACTCGGTCTCGGTCATGACCCGATCGCCGGGATGAGCAGACCGCATGTGCCCAAGGTAGCGTTCGTAATCGGGGACGCCGAGCACTGCTCGGACCAAGGAGGCTGTGCGATTAAACATTGAGGTGATGTAGTTGATCATTTGGATGAATTACGAGCCGGCAAATATCTCTCGAACAACTCGTAGATGCGGCGGTACTCGTCCGCCCACGACGAGGGTCTCACGAATGCATGATCCTCGACCGGATACGTCGCAAGCTCCCACCGCGTCTTGCCGAGCTCGATGAACCGCTGGGTGAGCCTTACGATATCCTGAAAATGGACATTGGTGTCTACCATCCCGTGCGCCATCAGCAATGGATCCTGCAGACCTTCCGCGTAGTAAATAGGAGACGACTGATGGTAGGCCAGCGTATCGTTTTGTGGGAGATTGAGGATGTTTGAGGTATAACCCTGATTGTAGTGCGCCCAGTCGGTGACGCTTCTCAAGGCCGCACCGGCGCCAAAGTGCGGTGACTCCGTAAACAGGGCCATGAGCGTGATGAAACCGCCATAGCTGCCGCCGTAGATGCCGATGCGCTTGGGATTCACCCCCACGCTCTGGACCAGGTACTTGGACGCATCCACCTGATCCTGGAGATCCCGCCCGCCCATGTGCCGGTAGATCGCCGTCCGCCAGTCGCGCCCATACCCATCCGACCCGCGATAATCGAGATCGACGACGGTATAGCCCTTCGACGCGAGAAACTGGTTGAACATGTACTCGCGCGGGTACTCCGACCAGAAATTCCCGACGTTGTGGAGATATCCGGCGCCGTGCACGAAGATCACCGCCGCACCGTTCGGCGGCGCGTGCATGTCGCTCGGCCTGTAAATGTGCGCGGGCACCTGGGCGCCGTCGGACGCCGGAATCATCACGATCTCCGGAACGATCCACGCAAACGACAGCCACTCCGCGCTGGGCGACACAGTCAGCTGCGACATTTCGGCACCCGGCTTGTCGCTCAGCAGGAACAGATCGGGCGGACGATTTACGTATGAGTAGACATCGGCGACGAGCTGGCCATCTGGGGATACGACCGCGGTGTGCTTCCCCGTTTTAGTCGTGATCTTCTCCATCGGCCCGCCCGCCGTCGGCAGGCGATAGAGATGCTGCTCGAAGGGGGATACCTGGTTCGTGTTCAGATAGAACCAGCGGTCGTCGGGCGAGCGCGTGACGTTGCGGACCTCCCAGCGGCCTCTGGTCAGCTGCTGCTTTCCGGTTCCGTCGGGCGCGATCGTGTAGAGATGGGAGAATCCATCGGCTTCGGAGACGTACCAGACGCGGCCAGCGCCGCCGCCGTACCAGCCTCCGCACTCGCTGCAGGGGCCGCCGATCCACGCGGTGTCGCGCGAGGTTTCCAGGGTCGTGAGATGCGCTGCCGGATCCACCGTCTGGAGGAAGCGCATCTTGTTGTCGCCGCTGTAGGTGTAGAGCAACGCTTTCGTCCCGGCGTCGTTCCAGCCGAGCAGGTCGAAGGCGCCAGTGGTCGTATCGGCGGAAAAGGTTTTGAGCCAGGTCACCGTCGCCGCCGGAAGCGTGATGAGCGCGACGCGTCCTCGCTGCTCCGCGTCGCCGACCTTGGTGCGCACCCGAAGCTCCTCTGTGTACCCGGTACGGGTGACGTACTGCGGAATGTCGGTCGTTCGGTTTCCGGCAGCTGGCGTGCGAGTCGCGACCAGCAGCGACGTGCCGGTGGGCGAGATCGAGAAGTCCGACACCTGCTCGGTGCTCTGAAGATAAACCGGCCTGAGGGCGACCGAGTCGCGCTGCAGTCGATCCGAGCGCGCGATGCTGTCGGCGCGGATGCGGTCGCGCACTGACTGGAACAGGTCGCGCTGCTGTTGCTCGAGGCGTCCACGCTGTCCCTGCGCTCGCGACGAGTCCGTCGGCGCGGGCCCCTGCCGGATGTCGGTCATCTGCCGCAGGAAGCCGGAGGACAGGTCGATCGAGTAGATGTTGTTGTTGCGAACGAAAAAGATCTCTCTGTCGTTGGCCGAGAACTGCGGATTGCGCTCTGCTTCCACTGTCTGCGTGAGACGCCTGATCGCACCGGTGGTGAGATCGTTGATGAAGAGGTCGCCGTTGAACTCGACTACGGAATACCTGCCGTTGTGCGATCTCTCGCTCGGAGCGAACCGATAGCCGGTCGAATCGATCTGCCGAATCGAGACTCGTTCCGGCTTGGCGCCCGGGACCGCGCGGACGCGGAACTGTTTCGGCGTCTCGCGCCAATCCGTGCCGGGCTCGAGCCAGGTGAAGTAGATCCACTTGCTGTCGGCGCTCCAGTGGATGTTGTCGGGCTGGCGGCCGTACAGCTCCGCCCCGCGCATGATGTTTTTGATGGAGAAGTCGAACGGTTTGGATTGCTGCGCGGCGAGCGGAAGAGCGGCGAACAGCAAAACGAGCCTTGGCAAAAGCTTGCGCATCAAATGGAGGATTGTTTTGGGGAAGAGCGGGCAGAGTCTTGATTCGAGACCTGCGGCCAAGAATCTATCCCGGAGTCGTGCTCCTCACACCTGCCCGCTCCAGCGAGATCGTCGTCCCTTCTGGTTGGTGCGTTACCGAGCCACCCTGCGCAGCGATGAGTCTGTCCGCGAGCGCGACGTCTCCAGTGTACGAATGCGGGGAACCATGGTTCACTATGATCTTGATCCTCGTCGGTTCGCTTGCCGCGTGAATCGAGATCGACGTGCCGGGGATGGCGTAGCGTACCGCGTCCTTTAGTATCAATCCAAGGGCGTCCTGCAATCTTCCGCGGTCGCCAACCACCCGCGGCAATGCCGGCTCCAGCTCGGAAAGGATGCGCACGCCCTGCTTGGTTGCCTGTGCATTCAGGATCGGGAGCAGCGACTTGATCATTTCACCGGGCTTAACGAGATCCCGGCGAAGCGTCAGGGCTCCGCGGTCGATGTCCGCGATTTCCCGAAGGTGTTTGAGCTCTACCTCTGCCGCCTCCGTTGCTTCGCGCGCCGCGCCAATCATCTCTTCCTGGTTGTCGTTGAGCTCGCCGAAATGATTGTCTTGCAGCACGTGCAGCGAGAGGCGCGCTTCGGCCAGCTGTTTCGACGCCGAGGTCGCGGCTTCAGCGAGGAGCGTCGCGTACTCTATGGTTCGGCGACCTGCATCTTCCGCGGCGCGAACAGCATCGGCTTTGGCCGCGGTTGCCGCTTCTCCAAGCGATTCGACCCTCTGCTCGATGACATCCAGCTCATCTGTTTGCTCGTTTCCGTCTTTCGTCGAGGCGAGGCGCTCTACACGGTGGGCGACGTAGCGCGTGTTCGACCATGCTACAGCGAGCGAGAGTATCGTGGCGGCGCCGGCAGCCCAGACGACCAGCGCCGGGGCCATGTGCGCGTACTGACCCCAGTAGGCAAGCCCGGCAACGGTGAGGAGGCCCACCAGGGACGGAATCACCCCGAGGAATAGCCGATGTGAGATTTTCATGGCCGCGGGGCCTTGTCGGTCCGCTGGTCATTGAATGACACGACCAGGACGTCGATATCCATGGTGTTGTTCACGAGCTTGTCGACCACAGAGCTGCGGGTGAGATGTTGCCACCAGTTTCGTCTCGACTGTCCCGCTACGATGAGGGTCACGCCGTGCTCGACCGCGAACTTGACGAGTGTTGCTGCTACATCCGTCCCTTCGAGCTTTACGACTTCGGCGCCCATGCTCTGGGCTTTCTGAATGTTGTCGACCAGCTTCCGCTGCACTGTGGCGTCTATGCGGTCGGCCCGCTCATCGGGAGTTTGAACGTAAACGCAGTACCAGTCGAGATTGAGCCGTCCCGCGATGCGACTCGACGTCCGCAGCAGCTCCTCTGTCAATGTCAGTCTGCTCGGGAGCGCGACCAGAATTCTGTCCACCGTGCGCACCGATTGCGGCGTCTTTCTCAGCTCGCCGCGGGTGATGCTCTCCCGGAGCCGGTCGACGTTACTTGCCACTTCGCGGAGCGCCAGCTCGCGAAGCGTGGTGAGATTCTCTTCCGTGAAGAAATTGGCGAGCGCCCCCGGAACCTTGTCGGCCGCGTAGATCTTCCCCTCGACGAGCCGCTGGCGCAGATCTTCGGCGCTGATGTCGAGGTTCACGACCTGGTCGGCGTCCGTCACCACCCAATCGGGAATCGTCTCCCGCACGGTCACGCCCAGCGTCTCGGCGATGATGTTGTTTAGAGACTCGAGGTGCTGGACGTTTACGGCGGAGATGACGCTGATTCCTTCGTCGCGGAGAAGCTCTACGTCCTGCCAGCGCTTGGCGTGCCGCGAGCCGGGCACGTTGGTGTGCGCCAGCTCGTCGACGATCGCCACCTCCGGCGCCCGGGCGATTATGGCGTCCCCGTCCATCTCCTCGAGCGTCACTCCGCGGTACGCGATCTGCCGGCGCGGAACAACTTCCATGTCCCTTATCTGCGAGGCCGTCTCGGCGCGACCGTGGGTCTCGACGAATCCCACCACGACATCGATCCCGCGTCTGCGAAGATCATGCGCTTCCTGAAGCATCCGGACAGTCTTTCCCACTCCCGCCGCCGAACCGACGTAGACCTTGAGCTTCCCCCGCTCGCGGCTCTTGAGGAGCTCGACGAATTCCGACGTTTCCGGGCGCGGCGCCACCCGCCTATCTACCGGCGCAGCTGCGTTCCCGTGTTGTCCCTGATCGGGGTCGTCGGGCATGCGCTGCGGAGCCTCTCAGAAGGTGAGTGCCAAGGAAGTTACAAGGAGTGTGTTGCTTCTGGATACTCCAGTCGAGGCCGAACGGTTGGGGAAGATCGGATCGCCCGCCCATGTCCCGCGCAGCTCGCTTCGCCACAGAACCCGCGTGTTGCCGAGCGGGGAGACATCGAGTCCCAGAGAGGCCATGGTTGCCTTGAATCCGCCCGGGAATGCCGTGACGACGATGACCTGATCCGGATCCTGATACCGTTCGGCGCGCCCCGAGATTCCAACAACCGGTGTCACTTGCAGCTTTCCGATGAGGCCAGCTGACCACCACGACGAGCTCCCGGTCACCGCCTGCTGCTGCGTACCGTAGTCGAAATTGCCTTGCACCGTGAAGGCGGGCGTCAGGCCACTCTTGAATCCCACTCCGTTGAAGACGCGAAGGCGGCTTGACGACGCCTCGTTGCCTACGAAGTTGTAGTAGGAGAACGTCGTGCTCGAGCTTCGTGCGTAGTCGAGCCGCGCACCTACAGCTTTGTCGTGATTGTTCTCCGAGATGTTCTGCCAGCCGTTCACAACGGTGAAGAGCGCGGACAGCTTCGGCGTAGCCTGCCACGTCAGCTTGACGCCACTCTCATAGTATGGCGTGAAATCGGCGCTCAAGGAGCGCGTGTACGTCAGATTGTCGCGAGAGATGAAGCTTTCCACACCGATGTGCGAGAGGAAGATTCCTCCGTCCACCCACAGCGATGGGCTGATCTGATATCCGGCCACTGCTTCCTGAATGAAGCGCGAGAGACTTGGGCCGCTGACTGCTCCAATAGCCGGCTCTCCGGCGTAATTCGATTGCACCGATGTCCCGGCCTGGAGCGCGAGCCGGCCCCGTACACGCGGACCGCTGACTTTGACCTCAACCCAGGCAAGATTCACGTTGAATTCGTTGTGTCGTACCGCCTGGGTGGTAAACGGCCGGTCGAAATTCACGGGGCGGCCAAAATCATAGGCGTAATAGTTGTCGACGAAGCCGCCGAAAGCGACGGTGACCGCCGTGTCAGGCGTCGCGTGAGCGCCCGCAGAGTCGCTCGCCGCTGGAGTGGCGGCAGACGGTCCTGGCGTTTGAGCGGAGGCTACGCCTACGGCAAATGCCAACGGCAGCGTCGGAATGATATTAAATAACGTCGTATTCTTCATGGAATTATTGATTTGCAAAGTGCGCGCTACTTGCGCGCGGAAGCTCGACGAGGAAACGCATTATCGAGCGCGAGGTTGAGCGCGAGAACGTTCACTCGAGGCTCGCCGAGGAAACCAAACTGGCGGGATTCCACGTAATGGAGCGCGAGCTCGCGTACTTGCGAGCTGTCAGCTCCGCGTGCAGCGGCCACCCGAGCTACCTGGAACAGGGCGTTGGCGGGGGAGATGTGGGGATCGAGGCCCGAGGCTGACGCGGTCGCCATGTCCGTCGGGATTCTTCCCTTCGGCACACCCGCACTCTCCGCCTGCGCGATCGCGCCGGCGATCAGCGTGTCCGCCAGCTTTCTGTCCGTGGGTCCTTTGTTGGTTCCGCCCGATGCAGTCGCATCATAGCCGTCGCCCGCTGCCGATGGGCGCGGATGAAAGTACCACGGCTGGGAGAATTGTTGCCCTATCAGTCTGCTGCCGATTACCTGTCCGTTGACCGTCACCAGCGAGCCACGTGCTTGATTCGGGAACACCAACCTCGCGATGCCGGTCACGATGCCGGGATACACCAGTCCGGTAACGACGATAAAGACAATGGTGAGCAAAATTGCGGGCCGAAGCTGTTTACGTATCATGACATTTCCTGTCGCTATACAGCGCGAACGAGAACGAGAATGACATCGATGAGCTTGATGCCGATGAACGGCACAATGAGGCCGCCGATTCCGTAGACAATCAGGTTCCGGCGCAGAATGATCCCGGCCGGAGCCGGACGGTATTTCACGCCGCGCAGCGCCAGAGGAATCAGAGCGATGATGATCAGGGCGTTGAAGATCACGCTGGCCAGAATTGCTGACTGAGGCGAGTGAAGGCGCATCAGGTTGAGCGCGCCAAGGGCGGGGTACGTGGCGAGGAAGAGAGCAGGGATGATCGCGAAGTACTTGGCGACATCGTTCGCGATCGAAAATGTCGTCAGTGAGCCCCGCGTCATGAGGAGCTGCTTACCGATCTCCACGATCTCGATCAGCTTGGTCGGATTCGAGTCGAGGTCCACCATGTTGCCTGCTTCGCGTGCCGCCTGCGTGCCGCTATTCATCGCTACTCCCACATCGGCCTGAGCGAGCGCCGGCGCGTCGTTGGTGCCGTCGCCGGTCATCGCGACGAGGCGTCCGCCGCTTTGCTCCCGGCGAATCAGCTGCATCTTGTCCTCGGGCTTCGCCTCTGCCAGGAAGTCATCGACGCCCGCTTCCTTGGCGATCGCGGCGGCGGTGAGCGGATTGTCTCCCGTGATCATGATCGTCCGAATGCCCATCGCACGGAGACGGTCGAACCTCTCGCGCATCCCGCCCTTCACGATGTCCTTGAGGTAAATGGCGCCCAGCACGCGCGCGGTGCCCTTTTCGCTCTCGGCGACGACCAGCGGGGTGCCGCCCTCGCGCGCAATGCGCTCGACGATTGCGTCGATCTCGCGAGGAATCGAGCCGCCATTCTCCCGCACCCATTTGGCGATCGAATCTCCCGCGCCCTTGCGGAGCTTGGTCGAGTTGAAATCCACCCCGCTCATTCTGGTGGCGGCCGAGAAGGGCACGAACTTCATCTCGGCGTGGGTTTCTGTCGCGCCGACATCCCGGCTGCGGAGCTTGAACCGCTCCTTTGCCAGCACGACGATGCTGCGTCCTTCGGGTGTCTCATCTGGAAGCGACGAGAGCTGCGCCCGGTCGGCGAGCTGCTCGACGGTAGTTCCGGGAACCGGAAAGAACTCGACCGCCTGCCGATTCCCGAGCGTGATGGTGCCGGTTTTGTCGAGGAGGAGCGTGTTGACGTCACCTGCCGCTTCGACGCTGCGCCCACTCACCGCAATCACGTTCTGCTGAACGAGCCGGTCCATGCCGGCGATGCCGATTGCCGAGAGAAGGCCGCCGATGGTCGTGGGAATGAGACAGACGAGAAGCGAGACGAGAACCGGCACGCTCAGCGACGTTCCCGCATATACCGCGAACGGCTGCAGCGTCACGACGGCCAGTAGAAAGATGATGGTGAGCGCCGACAGCAGAATCGTCAGTGCGATCTCATTCGGCGTCTTCTGCCGCGTCGCACCTTCGACCAGCGCAATCATCCGGTCGATGAAGGTCTCGCCGGGATTCGCCGTGATGCGAATGATCAGCCAATCCGAGAGAACTTTGGTACCGCCCGTGACGGCAGAGCGGTCGCCGCCGGATTCGCGAACGACCGGAGCGCTTTCGCCGGTGATTGCGGATTCGTCTACTGATGCGACACCCTCGACGACCTCTCCGTCACCAGGGATGACGTTTCCCGCGACGCATATGACATAATCGCCAGAGCGAAGCCTGGTGGCTGGGACAAGCTCGAAGTCGAGGTGATTGCTCGGGTCGGCAAGCAGCTTTGCCATGGCCTCCTGGCGTGACTTGCGTAACGAGTCAGCCTGCGCCTTGCCGCGTCCTTCTGCCATTGCCTCCGCAAAGTTCGCGAAGAGAACGGTGAACCAAAGCCAGAGCGTGATCTGGAGCGTGAAACCGATCGAGCCCCGACCGGAGGTGATGTCGTGGATGAGTGAGAGCGTCGTCAGCAGGCTCCCCACGAGCACGACGAACATGACCGGGTTGCGGAGCATGTGACGCGGCGAAAGCTTGCGGAACGCATCGCGTACCGCGCCGGCCACGATCGTCCGATCGAACAGCGAATGCGTGACGGGGGCCATTAGAAGAGTGTCCGGGCTGACGTGAGGAAGTGCTCGACGATCGGCCCGAGCGCGAGGGCTGGGAAGAAGGTGAGAGCGCCGACGATTAGGATGACACTGATGAGCAGACCTACGAACAGGGGCGTCGCTATTGGAAACGTCCCCGAGGACTCGGCTACCACCTTCCGCTCGGACAGGAACCCGGCGAGCGCGAGAGCAGGAACGATCACAGCGAAGCGGCCGATTATCATCGCGATGCCGAGGGTGGTGTTGTAGAAGTAGCTTGTGCCGGTCAGGCCGGCGAAGGCACTGCCGTTGTTGGCGAAAGAGGAACTGTAGGCATAGAGGATCTCCGAGAATCCGTGCGGTCCGGAGTTGTTGAGCCCCTTGAGCCCGGGGGGAGCCACGCTGGCGATTGCGGTGAAGACCAGGATGACGAGTGGTGACGCGAGCACCGCCAGCATCACCATCCGGATCTCGCGGCTTTGAATCTTCTTGCCGAGGTATTCGGGGGTTCGCCCGACCATCAGGCCGGCGATGAACACGGTTAACACCACCATCAGCAGCATCCCGTACATCCCCGCTCCGACGCCGCCGAACACGACCTCACCGAGCTGCATGTTGACGAGCGGGACCATGCCACCGATAGCGGTAAAGGAATCGTGCATTGCGTTCACGGCTCCGCACGATGCATCGGTGGTGATCACGGCATAGAGCGCGGAAGCCACGATTCCAAATCGAACTTCCTTGCCCTCCATGTTGCCGCCGGGCTGGAGTGCCGAAGCCTTGATGTCGAGTCCTTCGGCGGCATGGATGGGATTGCCCCGCGCTTCTGCCCAGTAGGCGGTAGTCGTGCCCGCGAAAAAGAGAATGAACATCGTGGCCCACACCGCCCAGCCATGGCGCTGGTGCTTTACCATTCGGCCGAGCGTGTAGGTCAGCCCCGCCGGGATCACGAAGATCGCGATCATCGACAGGAAATTGGACCACGGTGTCGGATTCTCGAACGGGTGTGCGGCATTGGCGTTGAAGAATCCGCCGCCATTCGTGCCGAGTTGCTTGATGGCTTCCTGGCTGGCAACGGGTCCCATCGCCAGCGTCTGCTTCGCTCCCTCGAGCGTCTTGACCGTGACGTAGGAGCTGAAGTTCTGAATCACTCCCTGCTGCACCATCAACAGTGCCAGCACGATAGAGAGCGGAATGAGGATGTAGAGAGTTCCCCTTACGGTATCGACCCAGAAGTTGCCGATCTTGCCAGCCGAGCGCCGCGCAAGCCCGCGAATTACCGCGATCGCGACCGAGATTCCAACCGCGGCCGACGCGAAGTTGTGCATGGCGAGCTGCGTCATCTGCGAGAGATAAGACATCGTCTTCTCGCCGACGTACGACTGCCAGTTCGTGTTCGTCGTGAACGAAGCCGACGTCTCGAAGGCTTGCCTGTCGACTACACCGGGAAAGCGCTCAGGATTGAGCGGGAGCGCACCCTGGAGCCGCAGTACCAGGTAAGTGACCAGCATCGATGCGACACTGAAGAGAAGCACGCCAGCGGCGTAGTCGGTCCAGTGCTGATCTTCCTTTTCGTCGACTCCGCAGATGCGATAGATCGGTCGCTCGAGGAAGCCGAGCCAACGGTGGGAGCCGTCGTAGACTTTGAGCATGTAAATGCCCATCGGCTTCGTAAGAGCGAGCAGCACCACGCAATAGAAGAGGATCTGGAGCCAGCCGTTCGCCGTCATCAGAACTTCTCGGGACGAAGCAGCGAATAGAACAGGTAAACGAGCAACAGTATCGTCGCGATGGCGGCGACTACGTTCTCAGCGTTCATCTTTCCCCCTCGAATCGGCGGTGTCCTCGCGGCCGAGCAGGGCACAGGCCCGCACGTAGGCGAGCAGTGCGGCAAAGGCGAGCAGGGTAAGAGCGATGTACAGCAGGTCTATCATGTTCTCCTCGGCGTTCACGCGGTAATCATCGCGTGCCGTTCGGATTGCATGATACGAGTCCAGCCGTTAAGGCCGCACAAAGAAGCGGCGAGAGGCGACAAAGATTTCACAAAGAACGGCAACGGCGCCGCGGATGCTGCGTCGTGCGTTGCGCGAAGTCAGGCCTCAGCGTCGCTACGGAGACGCGGCGGGAAGCCTCAGCTCGAACATTGCGCCGCCGCCGTGACGCTCGCTGTATCTGAGCGTGCCGCCCTGAGCTTCCGCGAGGCGATGCGCGATGGAGAGCCCCAGTCCGGCGGATCCTGCATCGGCAACTCGGCCTGCCGGACGGTAAAATGGCGTGAACAATCGCTCACGCTCGGTCGCGGGGATTCCGGCGCCGCGATCGGCAACGCGAAAAACGATCTCGCCGTTATCAAGACCGCCCGTCACGTCCACCGGCGTGTCCACCGGCGCATGCTTGAGCGCGTTGTCCACCAGGTTGGTGAGGATCCGCAGCGAGTGAACGAAGTCGAAACGGCCCAGCGAGAGCGAGGAAGGATCATCGAGCGCGACCTTCAAGCGGTGCCGATCCGGCCGGCCGGACACGTGCTGCACGACGGCACCGAGGAGATCGTCGGCGGCATTGACCTGGATGTCGAGAGGCAGCGCACCGCCGTCGAGGCGCGCGACGTCCAGCAGGTCGGTGACGAGACGATTCAACCGATCCGCCTGCTCTTCTATTATGAGCGTCCGCTCGTCACCCAGCGGCTGGAGCTCGTGGGCAAGCGCTTTGATCGTAGTCAGCGGCGTCCTCAAATCGTGTGACACGGAAGCCAGAAGCGCATCCTTGAGCTTGTCGGCTTCGCGCAGCGCCTCCGCCCGTTCGACCGCCGCGCGCTCGGCGCGCGCGCGATAGAGAAGCTCCGCGGCGACGAAGCTCGTTATGAGAAACGCGATGAGGACGACCCAGTCGAGCGGATTGCGAACCAGCAGCGTGTTATATGGCGGAAGGAAGAACCAGTCGAATATGAGAAACGCCACGACTGCGATCGATACGCCGAGGACACGGCCGCCCGAGGCGCTGGACGCGAGGACGACGAGGAGAAAAACGAGCGCGACGTGGGCCTTGTCGAGGTCATCTCTGAACGCGAAGAGGATGGCAGCCGCTGCCGCGAGGCTGGTGAAAGCCAGACTCCACGCCACGCTCCGCGAGCGAATCCAGTCACCTTTGACTCTGTTCACGACGGAATCGGAACTGTCATCGGCCTAGTCACCAGAAGCGAACCGATACCCGACTCCCGGCTCAGTGAAGATGTAGCGGGGACTTAGAGGATCGGGTTCGACCTTACGCCGAACGTTCGCAACGTGGACGCGTAGATACTGCTGCGCGTCGCCGTACGCTCGGCCCGGCCAGACCGCGGAGAAGAGCTGCCTGTGCGTCATCGTCTTCCCAGCGTGGGTCATCAGGAATCGCAGCAACTCCCACTCGATGGGCGTCAGGTGAACCAGGGCGCCGCTACGCATGAGTGTGCGGGCGTCGAGATCCATCTTCAGATCGCCGCATAGTATAGTGGTGGCTCCGTTCGATTCGCGCGCGGCTGACCTACGGAGCAGCGCTCGCACGCGCGCCTTCAGCTCGATGGTGCTGAAGGGCTTGGTGACATAGTCGTCGGCACCAGCATCGAGCAGGGCGACTTTCTCCTGATCCGAGTGGCGTGCCGACAGGACGAGGATTGGTGCGTCCGACCATTTACGGATCTCGGTGCAGACCTGTAATCCGCTGGTCTCCGGCAATCCGAGATCGAGTACGATGAGCGCCGGTCGCTCGGCAGCCGCCAGATCAATCCCTTTGCTCCCGCTTTCCGCTTCGAGGATTCGGCCGAAGTCTTCCGCCAAAGCGTGGCTTACAACGCGGCGGATCTGGGGTTCGTCATCGATGACGAGAGCGGTGCGAGCGGCCATCCTATTATTATGGCACTTCGTACGTTGACGTGCCATTTACGCCCTGAAATTGGCGTTGTTCCTAGCTACGGGGTGTTAAGACCGTACAAAGAATTCGTAAAGAATTCACAAAGGGATTTCGCGCACTCGCCGCTCGGTGGTAGTTACCCACGACGATGCGCCCCAGACTTAAACGGCTCTTGTACGGCAGTCCGCGCGATGTGGAGTCGCCAAGCACCTATCACTCCATCTCGCTCATCGCCCTCCTTGCCTGGGTTGGACTGGGAGCTGACGGCCTTTCATCTTCGGCATACGGACCAGACGAGTCTTTTCGCGCCCTCGGCCAGCATACGTATCTGGCGATTGCGCTCGCCGTCGCCACGACGATTACGGTCCTCGTCATCTCTATCGCCTACTCTCAGATCATCAAGCGGTTCCCGTTCGGGGGCGGTGGATACATCGTCGCGAGCGAGCTACTCGGACCGCGCTGGGGAGTTGTGTCAGGATCAGCGCTCCTCGTTGACTACGTTCTGACTATTTCGGTCTCGATCGCCAGCGGTGCCGACCAGCTCTTCAGCGTTCTCCCACTGGAGGCAGCGCGCCTCAAGCTGATACTCGAAGGAGCGGTAATCTTCATTCTGATTCTGCTCAATCTTCGCGGCGTAAAGGAATCCGTCACTGTCCTCGCGCCGATCTTCGGTCTGTTCCTTCTCACACATGCCGTGCTCCTCGTCGGCGGAATCGGCATGCACGTACACCAGATCCCCGCCGTGGCGAGTGGAGTACAGCATGGGTTTCAGAGCGGTCTGAGTACCCTGGGGTTGGTGGGAATGTTCGGCGTTTTTCTGAAGGCATACTCGATGGGTGCCGGAACCTATACGGGAATCGAAGCAGTCTCCAATGGTCTGCAGATCATGAGAGAGCCGAAGGTTCAGACTGCAAGACGCACAATGACATTGATGGCGATATCTCTCGCCGTGACGGCGGGAGGGCTGCTCGTACTCTACCTTCTCTTCGACGCGCGTCCTGTCGTGGGGAAGACCATGAACGCGGTCCTGCTCGATGCCTTCGCCGGCAGATGGACGATTGGACAGCATCATATCGGCTACGGCTTTGTGGTGTTGACGTTGGCTGCGGAGGCAGCGCTGCTATTCGTGGCCGCGCAAACGGGGTTTATTGATGGTCCCCGGGTGATGTCCAGCATGGCGATGGATTCCTGGCTCCCCCACCGCTTCGCTCAGCTCTCGAGCCGTCTCACCATCAGCAACGGCGTGTTACTCATGGGAGGGGCGGCCATCGCAACGCTCTTGTACACTCGCGGAAATCTGACAGCGCTCATCACGATGTACTCGATCAACGTATTCGTGACGTTCTCACTCTCCCAACTCGGCATGTTTCGGATGTGGCTGCGCGAGCGGGCGCCCGGTCGTCGCCGCGGACTGAGCATCCACGGTCTCGCTCTTACTCTCTGCGCCGGAATCCTGACGGGTATCATTTACGAGAAGTTCGCGCTGGGGGGATGGGTTACGGTCGCGGTCACGAGCGCCGTGGTGCTGGGATGCTTCCTGATCAGAAGACACTACCAGCAGGTCCAGCTCAACCTGGCACGGCTGAACAGCATCATGGAGGCGCTCCCGAAGAGCTCTGAATCGGCGGCGCCGTCCATCGATCGGAAGCGACCCACCGCCGTCCTGCTTGTCGGAGGCTATGGTGGCATGGGCGTCCACGCGTTGCTCACAATCCAAAAGTTATTCCCCGGACACTTCGCCAACATCGTTTTCGTTTCGATCGGTGTGATCGACGCGGCCACGATGAAGGGAGTGCAGGAAGTAGAGAGGCTACGCGAACAAACGCAGGAATCGCTCGGGAGCTATGTCGATCTGGCGCACAGATTTGGTCTCGCCGCCGAATCGAGAATGGCTATAGGCACCGACGTGCTTGATGAGGGTGAGGAACTCTGCTCAGCAATCGCAGCTGAGTTCCCAAGGGCCATCTTCTTTCTCGGAAAGCTCATTTTCGAGCGCGAGCGTTTCTTTCACAGGATACTGCACAACGAAACGGCCTATCAACTTCAAAGACGTCTTCAGTTCGCCGGATTGGACGCTATGGTGTTGTCGGTTCGTGTGCTCGAGCCAATTGAAATGCCGAAGTTGTCCTCAGACGCTGCATAACGCTGCATAACGCGTGAGGGGCAATTGATTTACGCGTAGACGACCCAAGCCGGCGTGCGTCGAAGCGGCTGTTTACGCGGCGAGGTTCGCTGCCTCGAACGGGGTCTCGCTGGTCTTAGCCGCCTTTCGGCCCGACAGTACCATGAACCACTCGTGCGCCGACGCGACCAGGATCACCACGACCGAGATGAGAAAAAACGCCGCCACCGCCGCGTCGATGTGATCGTTGAGGATCAGACGCTTCGCATCTGCCAGCGTCTGAACTCCGTCCGGCAGCGCACCGATCGCGAGCCTGTCTGCCAGCGTGCGGGCGTGGGAAAGGAAGCCGAGCTTGGGATCGGCGGCGAAGATCTTCTGCCAGCCGGCCGTCAACGTCACGGCCGCGAGCCAGACGAGAGGAAGAATCGTCACCCACGCATAGCGTGCCTTTCCCATCTTGATGATTACGGTCGTGCCCACGCAGAGCGCGACCGCGGCGAGTAGCTGGTTGGAGATTCCGAACAGCGGCCACAGAGAGTTGATGCCGCCGAGCGGATCCATCACTCCCTGGTAGAGGAAATAGCCCCACATCGAGACCACGATCCCGCTCGCCATCACCACCGCTGGATACCACGAGACGCGTCCGATCGGCGCCCAGACGTGCTTCAGCAGATCCTGAAGCATGAAGCGTCCGACGCGCGTTCCAGCGTCAACCGTGGTGAGAATGAAGAGCGCCTCGAACATTATCGCGAAGTGATACCAGAGCGCCATCGCGGTCGAGCCACCGAGCACGCGCGAGAAAATGTGCGCCATTCCCACCGCCAGACTTGGCGCGCCGCCGGTGCGCGAGAGCAGCGTCTTCTCCCCGACGTTCTGCGCCAGGAGCTGCATCTGCGCTGGATCTAGCGTGAATCCCCAGTGCTGCACCGCCGCGGCCGCACTCGCCGCCGTTGTGCCGATCGCGCTGGCAGGAGCATTGATCGCGAAGTAGACGCCTGGCGTCAGCACACACGCTGCAATAAGTGCCATCACCGCCACGAGGGACTCCGTAAGCATTGCTCCGTAGCCAATGAGTCTCGCATCGGCCTCGTTGGCGAGCAGCTTGGGCGTCGTTCCCGACGCGATGAGCGCGTGGAATCCGCTGATCGCGCCGCAGGCGATGGTGATGAATGCGAACGGAAAGATCTTCCCCGCGAAGACCGGGCCCGTGCCGTTGGTGAACTGTGTGAGCGCGGGCATCTGGAGCGGCGGAAGCACTATTACGATCCCCAGCGCCAACGCGAGCACGACGCCGATCTTTACGAATGCGGAGAGATAGTCGCGCGGCGCGAGCAGCAGCCACACCGGCAGCACCGACGCAAAGAAGCTGTAGGCCATGATGAGCAGCGCGAGAGTCTTCGCCGTGAGAGTGAACGCCGGCGCGAGTGTAGGATTCGACGCCACCCATCTCCCCGCGAACAGCGCGACGAGCAGGAGAACGAGACCGATCGCGCTCGCTTCCAGCACGCGGTGCGGCCGAATCCAGCGCATGTAGACACCCATGATCAATGCGGTCGGAATCGTGAGTCCGATCGTCACGACGCCCCATGGACTCGCCTTCAGAGCGTTCACGACGACGAGCGCGAGCACGGCGATCAGAATGATCATGATGCCGAGCACCGCGACGAGCGCAGTGAAGCCGGCGATGGGCCCAATCTCTTCCTTGGCCATCTGGCCCAACGATTTCCCGTCGCGGCGCACGGACGCGCAGAGGATCACGAAGTCCTGGACCGCGCCGCCTATGGCGACGCCGACGATTATCCAGATGGCGCCGGGAAGGAATCCGAACTGGGCCGCGAGCGTCGGCCCGACGAGCGGACCGGGTCCGGCGATCGCCGCGAAGTGGTGGCCAAAAACAATCCAGCGATTGGTCGGCGTGAAGTCGCGTCCATCGTTCAGACGCACCGCCGGCGTGGGACGCGCGGGATCGAGCGCGAAGATCCTGCTCGCGATGAACTTGCTGTAGAACCGGTACGACACGGCGTACGTGCACAGCGCCGCCACCAGCAGCCACGCGGCATTCACCGGCTCTCCGCGCGACAACGCCAGCCAGGCAAAGCTGGTGGCGCCTGCCGCCGAGACGAAGGACCAGATGAAGATCGTGCGGAGTCGTCGCATCAGAGCATTGCCCACGTGTGCGATGAAATTGAGTATGCGTTAACTTTCCCCGCAATCCAAACCCCACCCGTTGCGACCAATTTTTCTCATTGTTGCCGCCACGCTCTCCCTGGCGTGCGCTTCCAAACCGCCCGAGACCGATGCCTCTCCCGTCCCGCTGCGTCCCCTCGAACGGATGGCGGGGCAGGAGATCCTCGTGCTTCCCGTCCAGTATCTCTCCGGCACCGACACCCTCGGCTGGCAACAGCAGATTCCGAATCGCGCCGCGTTTCTCGCGACTCTCGACGACCAGATCGAGGCCGCGATGGCCGCCCGAGGGCTTGGCCGGGCGTGGACGTTCGGGCGTGAGGTCGAGCGCGCCTCGAAAATGAACAGCATCCTGATTACTGATGCGCGGTCACTCTCCGCCGAGTGGCTGCGCGGACGCGTCCTCCCCGAGGCGTCGGTGCGCGATCCGCTGGCGTCGCAGGTGCGTGGACTCGTCGGTCTGAAGGGCTCGCGCTACGCTCTGCTGCCCGTCGAGCTCAGGCTGGAGAACCGTGGTCGTGGTACGGGCGTTGCGATTTTGCGCGTCGTGATGATCGATTCGCGCATGGCTCTGATCCGGTGGGTGGGCGAGGTGGCGAGCGATCCGATGAGGACACTTTCGCCCGCGCTCACCGCGAGTGTCGCTGCGCATTTCGCCGATCTCGTTCTCGCGCCCTGACCTGACCGCGATCTCGAGGCGGGTGCCGTGACGACCGTCTTCCACGTCTCCGATCTGCACTTTGGCTGGCCTGCCGTTCCTGAGCAGATCGAAGCCATTGAGCAGATCATCCAAATGAAGAAGTACGACGTGGTGGCTATGTCGGGCGATCTCACTCAGCGGGCGAGAGCGGGCGAGTTTCAGAGAGCCGCGGCGTTCATTCGCGACGCCAGGAAGGTGAGCAAGGTCATCACCGTCCAGGGGAACCACGATGTCGCGTGGTGGAAGGCGCCGCTCGGCTTCGGCGACAAGCCGAAGATCTACGAGAACTATCGCAAGTTCATCGATAGAGATCTGGAGCCCATGCTCCACGTGCCGGGCGCGACCTTCGTCGGGATCAATACCGCGCACGGCGTCACGCGCCGCACTCTGACATGGAACCTGCGCGACATCTCGATCATCGGCGACATCCACAAGCACCAGCTCGACAAGGCGAAGGATCTCTTCGAGAAGTCACCGCCGACGGACGCTCGCGTGATCGTGATGCACCACAACCCGGTGAGGGGCGAGCTCTCGCAGCGTCACGGGCTAAAGAACACGCAGAAGATTCTCGGGGCTTTCGCCGAGATGGGCGTCGATTTAGTGTGTTGTGGTCACGATCACCAGGAATCGGTGCACTACATCGAGCACACGAGGAAGGGCACTGTGATCTCGACGGCTGGTACGGTCTCGAACAGATCGCGAGGAGGACGGCCTTCTTCAGTCAACGTCATTGATGTCGGACTGGAGACGATCGATGTCACGACGCACGTGTGGTCGAAGGAGCATCGCACTTTTGTGAAGGGTCCGCACAAACGCTTCAAGCGGTCGGATTATGTGGCGACTGTTTAATCGCGATCAGCTCGCGCTGGATCTGGATGAAGCGCCTCCGAAAAACGCCGAGGAGCTGAGAGCTCGCCTTCAGCGACTGGGACTCGGCTCGCGGTATCGTGTACGGCTCACGACCAATCGTACCGTGGTCGTCAGCTACAGCGGCGGCGAGCTTCGGATTCACGACAGCTTTCTCGGCGCCAACGAGGAAGTGTGGAGGGCGATCATCACCTTCGTGCACGGCCGGACGCGCGTCGTGCGAAACGAGGCAAGGAGAACGATCCTCGAGTTCCCCGTGGCGAGATCGAGCGACGCGCCGCGCCGGAGGCGGTCGCCGGAGCGCACGAATCCCGCGGACCTGCCGCTCATTCGCGAGCTATCACGCTGGCATGCCGCGTACAACGGCGAGCGATTTGGCGGCGCGCTGCGGGCGATTCTCCTCCGCATCTCGCGCCGGATGAAGAGCAGGCTGGGCCACTACAGCCCGGCCGCTCACGGGTGCGAGCCGGAGATAGTCATCAGCAGGCGGCATATCCGGCGCGACGGATGGGAGGAGGCGCTGCACACGCTGCTGCACGAGATGGTGCACCAGTGGCAGGACGAGCAGGGGCTGGTCGTCGATCATGGATCGAGCTTCCGGGCGAAGGCGCGCGCTGTTGGGATAACTCCATTGGCCTGCCGCGCGGTTGCGTAACGGGTAACACAGTGGGTCTTCCATTCCTTTTGTGAGCTAACTTTCCCCATATGTCCACCGATTTCTACGATCTCGATTCAGCGCTCTCGGAAGAAGAGCGCGCCGTTCGCGACACGATTCGCGCGTTCGTCGATGAGAAGGTTCTGCCCATCATCGGCGACTGCTACATAGAAGGAAGATTTCCGAAGGAGCTGGTGCCCGAGATGGCGCAGCTCGGAATGTTCGGCGCCAATCTGCCCGAGGAGTACGGCTGCGCCGGCCTCAACAACGTCGCGTATGGGCTGATCATGCACGAGCTGGAGCGCGGCGACTCGGGCGTGCGCTCATTCGCTTCCGTGCAGGGCGCTCTGGTGATGTATCCGGTTTACGCATTCGGTAATGAGGAGCAGAAGCGTCATTATCTCCCGAAAATGGCCAGCGGCGAGATAATTGGGTGCTTCGGGTTGACCGAGCCCGATTATGGATCGAACCCGTCGGGGATGATCACCCGCGCCCGTGAGCAGAAGGACGGAAGCTGGGTCATCAACGGCGCCAAGATGTGGATTACGAATGGATCCACCGCGCAGGTCGCGATCATCTGGGCCAAGACGGGAGACGACAAGAGCGACAAGTCGATCCGCGGGTTCATAGTTCCGACCGACGCGCCTGGTTTCACAGCCAAGGACCAGAAGGGGAAGCTCTCGCTGCGCGCTTCGGACACGAGTGAGCTGGTGCTCCAGGATGTGAAGGTGCCGGCGACGGCGCTGCTGCCCAAGACGGGTGGCATCAAGAGTCCCCTCATGTGTCTCACCCAGGCCCGCTATGGCATCGCCTGGGGAGCTATGGGAGCGGCCCAGGCGTGCTACGAGGAAGCCCTCGCCTACGCCGGCAACAGAGTAATGTTCGGCAAGCCAATAGCGGGATTTCAGCTCCAGCAGCTGCGGCTGGCCGAAATGCTGACGGAGCTCGTAAAGGGCCAGCTCCTCTGTCTGCATCTGGGCCGGCTCAAGGATGCTGGTACCTTCACTCCGCAGCAGGTGTCGCTGGCCAAGCGCAATAACGTGAGCGCGGCCGCCGACATCGCGCGCGAAGCCCGTCGACTGCTGGGCGCCAACGGAATCCTTGCTGAGTATTCGTCGATGCGGCACATGGCAAACCTCGAGAGCGTTTACACGTACGAGGGCACGCACGACATCCACACATTGATTCTTGGGCAAGCGGTGACGGGATTGAGCGCATTCGAGTGAAAGAGAGGCGGACGAACCCTCGCGGTGGCGAGATCGAGCTGGAACTGAGAGGCAAGGCGAGGGGCTGACGCAGGTCTGACGGTCACGTTGTATCTTCTCCAGCCTGATGCGATCCTCTAGAGTCGCGATCCCAATAGTTTTGGTCGCCATCGCTGCGGCCGCCACCGCCGCGTGGCTCTTTCCCCGCGCGCTTCCGATCGTCGCGCTCCAGCAATCCCTCACCCGCGACGTCGCGCTCGCTCGCGCCGACTCGTTTTTTCGCGCTCACTCACTCGCCCCCACCGGCGCACGAACCGCGGTTCGCTTCGAGGGAAACGACTCGCTCCGCACATTTGTCGAGCTGGCCGGCGGGGGTCACGATTCTCTGAACGCCCTCGTTCGCGGCGAGGACGTCGCGCCCTTTTCCTGGTCGGTCCGCGCCTTCGTTCCAGGTGATCCCCGGGAAGCGCGCGTCCAATTCGCGCCCGATGGCCGCATCATCGGGTTCGAGCGAAGGCTCGCGGAAGCGGATCGTCGGCCCGCGGTGAGTGCTGATTCCGGCCAACGCCTGGCGGAGGTTGCGCTGGATACCTGGATCCACGATCGCGCAGCAAGCTGGAAGCTCGTCACGGCCTCATACGAGACGAAGAAGACCAGCGGCCGGATAGACCGCACGTACACCTTCGAGCGGGTCGACCGCCGCATCGGCGGCGCGCCGATCCGGGCCGAAGTCGCAATCGCCGGCGACACCCCCGCCCGCATCCGGCCGTTTGTCGAGATCCCCGAGTCGTTTCGTCGGCGGTACGCCGAGATGCGCTCGTGGAACGTGCTGATCGCGCTCCTGGCCACTCTGGGTTTTCTCGGCATCGCGATCGTCGGCGTCGTCGTCCTCAGCAGATTCGCGCGTGAGCGCCGCGTCCGCTGGCGTGAGCCGATGGCGGTGGGGGCGGTGATTGGCGTCCTCGCTCTCGCCGCGGGCGTCAATGAGATGCCGGGAAGCTGGTTCGCGTACGACACGGCGATGTCGCCAGCCACGTTCCAGGCGACACGCGTACTTTTCGCGGTATTGCTTGGGCTGACCACCGCGCTGCTCGTCGGCTTCACGCTCGCCGCCGCGGAGGTGTCCACGCGGCACGCGTTCCCGCGGCATCTCGATTGGTGGAAGTTGTGGCGGTTCCGCGGCACAAAGGAGGTCGCGTGCCGCGTTGGAGGTGGCTACGCCGTGGCCGCGATCGGCTTCGCCTATGTCGCGATTTTCTATCTGGCGACTAGGACGCTGTTCGGCTGGTGGGTGCCGAGCGAGCTGCTCGACGATCCGAACCAGATCGCGTCGCCGATGCCATGGATATCGGGCATCGCGGCGTCGGTGAATGCGGGGGTTTGGGAGGAGTCGCTCTTCCGCGCGCTGCCGCTCTCCCTGCTTTCGCTCTGGATCGGGCGACGTCCTGGCCGCCGGTGGTGGTTGGCGGCGGGAGTCGTCGCGACGGCGCTCATCTTCGGTTTCGCCCACGCGAACTACGAATCGTGGCCTCCGTATTCACGTGGCGTGGAGCTCTTTCTCGACGCCTGCTTCTGGGCGGTGCTGTTCATCAACTTCGGGCTTATCGTCACCGTAATCGCGCATTTTGTGTACGATCTCGTGCTGTTCGGGATATTCGCCGCGACGGGAAGCTCGGTCGAATACCGCGTCACGGCGGCGATCATTGTGCTCGCGCTGCTGGCGCCTGCTCTCGCGGTGTTGTGGCGATGGGCGCGGCAGCGCGGGTTCACACCAGCTCCGGAGGAGGCCCGGTTTGGGGCGTGGACGCGGGTCGCGGAGAAGGAATTGGGAGCGCCAATCGCTCTGAGGCAGCCCGGCGTGTTCACCAGGCGCGCACGCCGGCTCGCGGTGGCGGCCGTCGTTGCCGGCGTCATCGTCGCCGTGGCTCGGGCACCCAAGCCCACACTCGGGCCGCAGTTTACGGCCGATCGCCAGCATGTTCTCACCACAGCCGACTCGATGCTGCTCGCGCACGGCGGAAATCCGGCCGGCTGGAGGCGACTTACGGGAATCGGGACGGACACGCTCGCCGCGTGGCCGCGGTTTCTGCGCCAGCACAAGCTCGTCCCGGAGGCCCATCGGTTCGCCTCCACGTACGAGCTTCCAACGTGGTGGACTGTGCGCTACGTCCACACGACGGGCACCGCGGCGCAACGCACCGAGGAGTGGCGCGTTCGGCTGTGGCCGGATGGCAGGCCGCTCGATGCGCGTCATATCATTCCGGATTCCGCCCGCCGCGGTTCGGCCGATTCCTCCACCCTTCGTCGCATCGCGCTCGCGTCTCTCACGCGTGAAGGGATAGACATATCCAAGCTCCAGGAATCGGAGGTCAGACAAACAGCACGCCCGGCAAGACGCGATGCCACGGTTACCTACACGGACACGGCGGTGAAGCTGCCCGACGGAGCGGTCGCGCGTGCCTGGGTTCAGATTGCCGGCGACGAGCCTCTCGTGGCGCGACGCGGTATAGAGTTGCCGGAAGCATTCCTCCGCGCCGACCGCGCGCGACAGACAAATCGGATGTTGAGCGGGGGCGTAACCATTCTGCTCCTATTGGGACTGGTGGTGACAGGCGCGATCGTCGTCAAGCGCCGGCGTCCGATAGTCCTTGACGACGGGACGCTCGATCGAAAGTACACTCTCATTTTTCTGGGAGTGCTCGTCCTGCTCACGACCCTGAGCGGCCTCAGCTCCCTGCCGTCGCGGCTTTTCTCGTACGACACGACGCAGACCTGGGGCAACTTCATCGGAATTACCGCGCTCGGGTTCATTCTGTCGATTCCGTTGATACTGTTTGTGCTCGGCCTGTGGCTCGCGCTCAGCGCCATGAGACGGCGCGTAGGAATTCCGATGCTGGCGGGCGAGCCGTCCAGATCCACTAGCAATGACATGCTGATCACCGGGCTCGGACTCGGCGGCATCACTTACGCGATGACACATTTGGGTGCGCTCATCCCCCGAACGGGCATGCCCCGCCCACCGACGACGATGCTCAATGAGGTGTTGCCATTGTTTGCGGGCATTGCCGACATACCCACGAATGCGTTGATGATGGTTGCGCTGGCCGGCATCCCGTTGCTCGTCGTCGCGGGACTGACGCCGCGTTGGAGCCTGAGAGCGCTCCTCGTCCTGGCCGTCGTGGCGATGGTGGGTGTGTTGGCGTGGACGTCCGGACCAGCCAGCGACGTCGATGTCGATCCCGCGGGCGTGGCGATGGCCATCGTGGGCCTGGCCGTAGTGTCGACCGCGCTCGTTGTCTGGGGCTCGCTGTCAGCGTGGTCCTGGATCGTCGCCGCGCTGGCATACCAGGGGTTGGGCGGCCTGCGGAACGCGGCCTATGGGCCGGTGTGGCAGGCACGGGGAGCGGGCGCGCTAACGGTGATCGTCGCGTCCGTTCTGGTCACGCTGATCGCGCGCCAAGCGGCGGGAAAGCGTGGAGCGATGGAGAGCATCTGACGAGATACTGACGCTGGCATGCTAGTCTTCTCTCGACAGCTGTCGAAGCGGAGCGAAGGGGGTCCGGACGCAACTGGCGTCCGGACCCTGCTTGTTAGAGCGCGCGGCCCGTTCCATGTATCTTTATGTGAAATCATTCACATGGAGATTCCGCGGTGAAGATTGCCGTGTGCGTCAAGCGGGTTCCCGACATGGATGTCCGCTTCAGGATCGGTACGGACAACGTGTCGCTCGATGAGGGCGGCCTCAAGTTCGATATCAACGATTTCGATGCGTGGGCAGTGGAAGCCGCGCTGAAATTGAAGGATAAGAATGCCGGGAGCGAGGTTACGGTGATCTCCCTGGGACCGGATGTGGTACAGGAGACCATCCGGAAGGCGCTGAGCATGGGTGCCGACCGCGGAATTCAAATCAAGGCCGACAAGGTCCCCTTCGACGGCTTCGCAATCGCGAAGGCGCTGTCGGCGGAGCTCAAAACCGGCGGCTACGATCTGATTCTCTTCGGGAAACTGTCGCCCGATTCGTCCAACGGAGTCGTCGGCCCCATGGCGGCGGAGCTGCTCGGACTCCCGTGCGTCACCGCGATTTCCTCACTTGAGATCGCGAATGGCAAAGGCACGGCGAAGCGGGAGCTGGAAGGGGCGCAGGAAATCGTCGAATTCCCGCTTCCCGCCGTCCTTACAGTCGACGAAGGTCTCAATGCCGCGCGGCTGCCGTCGCTCAAGGGAATCATGGCGGCCAAGAAGAAGCCGCTCGAGGTGAAGCAGGCGCAGCTCCCCGAGCCGCAGGTTACGGTGCGTAAGCTCGAGCTTCCCGCCGAGCGAAAGGCGGGGCGGATTGTGGGCGAGGGCGCGGCGGCGGTGCCGGAGCTCGTCAGACTCCTGCAGACTGAGGCAAAGGTTCTCTGATGGCGAATGTCCTCGCTTTTGTCGAAACGCGCGGCACCGACGTGCGAAAAGTTGGACTCGAGTCGGTCACCGCGGCGCGGATGCTCGCGGACAAGTCTGGCGGCGGGGAAGTGCACGCTCTGCTACTCGGGCCGCCGGGAATCGCCGTGAAAGCGTCGCAGATCGGACAGTACGGCGCTGACCTCATCATTGTCATCGAGCACGCCGGTCTCGCCAACTATAGTCCCGAGGTCGCGACGGCGACTGCCGCGGATCGCCTGAAATCGGGCAGCTACCGCGCCGCGATATTCAGCACGACCGCGCAGGGGCGTGATCTCGCGCCGCGCGTCGCTGCTCGTCTCGGCGTTGGTGTCGTAACGGACGTTCTCTCGTTCGAGATCGAAGGCGACTCCATCGTCGTCCGCCATCCGATAAACATTGGGAAGGTCATCGCCACGATCGCGATCGCTGCCAGACCCGCGGTGATCGCGATGCGTCCAAACGTCATTGCTCCGGCTCAGAATGCAAAAGCGGGACGTGTGGAAAACGCGCAGCCGGCGATCGATCCCGCGTCTGCGCGCGTCAAAGTGATCGAGACGCGTCAGGGCGGTGGTGGCAAGCTCGATCTCGCCGAAGCTCCGGTCGTCATTGCCGGCGGACGCGGTCTCAAGTCGGCGGCGAATTTCAAGCTGGTCGAAGACCTTGCGGCGGCGTTCGGAAATGCCGCGGTCGGCGCCACGCGCGCCGTCACCGACGACGGCTGGCGGCCGCACAGTGATCAGATCGGACAGACGGGGCGGTTAGTAAGTCCCCAGCTCTACATCGCGCTCGGAATCTCCGGCGCGGTGCAACATCTTGCGGGCATGCGCACGTCGAAGACCATCGTCGCCGTCAACAAGGACAAGGACGCGCCGATCTTCAAGGTTGCCGACTACGGTATCGTCGGCGACGTGTTCGAGGTGATTCCCGCGCTCACCGAAGCGGTGCGCGAGGCGAAGAGCCACCACTAATGCCCGCCCGCGCCGGCAAAGTTCTTCCCAGCGCGCATCAGGCACCACTCCCATTGGAGCGGCTGATCCTGACGGAGCCGCCCGACGCCGAGGCGGTGCCTATGGATGTTCTCTTCGTCGGCGGCGGGCCGGCGGGACTGGCCGGAGCGATCGCGCTCGCCCGGCTGGTAAAGGCCGACAACGATGCCGGCGGAGATCTGGGCGAGGTCCAGATTGGCGTGCTCGAGAAAGCCGGCGCGCTCGGCGAACATTCGCTGTCCGGCGCCGTGGTCAATCCGATCGCCATTCGAGCGCTCTTCCCGGAGCTCAAGGACGAGGATTTTCCGTTCCGCGCGCCGGTAGACGGCGAGCGCGTCTATTTCCTGACCGGAAGCCGCGCAGTGAGAATCCCGACACCACCGACGATGCAGAATCATGGCTACCAGATCGCGTCCATCTGCGAGATCGTGCGCTGGCTTGGCGAAAAAGCGGAAGGTCTTGGCGTCAACATCTTCACCGGGTTCCCGGCGTCGTCACTGTTCACCGAAGGCCAGCGGGTGATTGGCGTTCGAACTGCCCCCTCGGGCCTGGCGAGAAGTGGTGACCCGGGAAGCGACTATGCCCAGCCCACCGACATCACAGCGCAGATCACGGTGCTGGCGGAGGGCACGCGCGGCACTCTCGCGCAGGCGTATCTCGAGTGGCAGAAGATCTCGTCCGACAACCCGCAGATCTTTGCGCTCGGAGTGAAGGAGATCTGGGAGACGCTCAAGCCACTCGACGCGGTCGTGCACACGCTCGGCTGGCCCCTCCCAAGGGATTGTTTTGGCGGCAGCTTCATGTATCCGCTCAGCCGGAATCTCGTCGCACTGGGGCTCGTCGTCGGACTCGACTATAAGCGCACGACGGACGATGTGCATGAGATGCTGCAGCGGATGAAGCTGCACCCGCTCTTCCGAGATCTGCTCGAGAGCGGAGAGATGGTCGAGTGGGGAGCGAAGACGATTCCCGAAGGCGGCTACTACGCAATTCCAAAGCGCCGCCACGGCGACGGACTCATGATCGTCGGCGATTCCGCCGGCTTCGTCGAAGTCGCGTCACTCAAGGGAATCCACTACGCGATGCAATCCGGCATGTTCGCCGCGCGCGCGGCGTTCGATGCGCTGAAGCGGAAGGACACTTCGTCCGCGTCGCTCAAGGCGTACGATGCAATGGTGGATGGGAGCTTCATCGCGGCTGATCTCTACCGCCGTCGCAACATGCGCCTCGCGTTTCAGGAGAGCAACTTCTACGTCGCAGGTCTCAAGGCCGGTCTCATGACGGTGACGGGTGGCGCGCTGCCCGGCGGAAAGATCGAATCGCACCGTGATGCCGACGTCGCGCGCGAGGTGGCGCCGCCGGAGCCGTTCGTGCCAGACGGGAAGCTCACCTTCAGCAAGCTCGATGCTGTTTTCAAGTCGGGCAACGCGACGCGCGACGACATCCCATCGCATCTCATCGTCGGACCCGACATCACGCCCGAAGTCACGGAGCTTTACACGCACATGTGCCCCGCGGGCGTTTATGAGCGGGACGGTGAGCGCTTGGTCGTCAGTCCCGCGAACTGCATCGACTGCAAGGCGACGGATGTGATCGGGCCGCGCTGGACGCCGAGGGAAGGGGGAAGCGGGCCCAAGTACCGTCAGATGTGATCGATCAGCCCCGTCCGATCTCGTAGATATCGATCTTCTGCTTGATCTCTCCGGCCTCGAACGGCCGGGTTTCTTTTCCCTGGATCGCGAGCCCGTGCGTGCCGCACGCCTCGACGAATATTGGCGCGGCGACGCGCCCCGGATCGGCGATCAACGCGACCCCGCCCGGCGCCAGCAGGCGGTCCAGGATCACCGGCAATAACTCGGCGTACTCTTTCTCGTACAGCACATCGGATGCGAATACGAGATCGAAAGTCCCAAGATCCTCGGGGAAATGCCTCCAATCGACCATGCGCGTGCGCGCGCTAGTTCCGAGATTCCGAAAGACGTTCGCGCGCGTGACATCCAGCGCGTCCTCGTAGTAGTCCGTTGACAGCACGTCGAACCCCGCACTCGTCGCCGCCAACGTGCTCAGGCCGACGCCGCAACCAAGCTCGAGGGCCGTGCGTCCAGCACCCGTGAGCTCGAGCAGTTTTTCCGCGAGGACAATGGACGACGGCCATACGTCGGCCCAGTAGGGAAGCCGCTCGTCCATGACGAAATCCTCTTCGCGAATGAGATCGTCTGCGTTCGCGGGCTTGAGGATGCTGAAGGTGCGCTCGTCTATGGTTGCGTCCTCGATCGAAGTTCGGAAACGCCGAGTGAGTGCGACCACCAGCGCGTCACCATCGAGAACGGCGCCTTTGCCGAGGGTCGACAACTCTACGCTGTCGATCACAGCGGAAACACCGACGTCTCGTCGAGGCTTTGATCGAGCATCAATGCTTTCAGCTGTGATCCCTTCGCGACCTTGGGCGAAGTCTCCGGCACGATCAGCAGCGCGTTTGCCCTCGCCATCGATGTCAGCGCACCCGAGCTCTGATGCCCCGTAAGACGCGCGACGAGCGTTCCATCGTCATTTCTCGTCACGCTCGCGCGGAGAAAATGTGTGAGCTTGGCGCTGGTCTTCACTTCCTCCTCCACGGTCACCGTTACAGTCCGGCGGAACAGCGCCGAATGGCCCTGCATCTTCCTCAGCGCCGGCCGCACGAACAGCTCGAAGCTCACCATCGCCGACACCGGATTGCCAGAGACGCCGAGCCACGGGACATCATTGAGCATTCCGAAGGCCAGCGGCGCGCCGGGCCGCATCTTCACCTTCCAGAACTTCTGCTTTCCTCCCAGCGCCGCAAAGACGTTGCGCGTGTGGTCGAGATCGCCGACCGAGACGCCCGCCGAGGTGAGAATGAGATCACAGTCGCCCGCGCTCTCGAGTTTTCTCTTCAGCGACGCCTTGGTGTCGGCCGCGATTCCGAGGTCGACCGGATCTCCGCCGGCGACACGGGTCAATGCGTCGAGCGTGTAGCTGTTCGACGAGACGATTCTGCGCTGCGCGATCACCTCGTCGAAATCTTCGATGTCGACCAGCTCGTTCCCGGAGCTGATGATCGCGACCCGCGGCCGCCTGAAGGTCTTCACCTCCGCCACTCCGCTCGACGCCAGCACGCCAATCAGCGCGGGCCTGACTGGAGTTCCGCGCTTCGCCAGCACATCGCCGCGCTGATAGTCCTCGCCCGCCTGTCGGATGTTCTTCCACACGTCAGCGGCATCGCGAATCTCGACCTTCGCGCTTCCGCCGTCGGTGTGCTCTTTTCGAATGACAGAGTCCGCGCCCTCCGGCATCGGTGCGCCCGTCATGATCCGCATCGCCTCGCCGCGCTTGAGCGGTCGCGGCGCGAACTCTCCCGCCGCTATCGTCGCCACCACGCGCAGCTTCACCAGCTCGCCGCTCATGACCGGAGTGATGTCAGCCGAGCGGACCGCGTAGCCATCCATCGACGAGTTGCTCCACGGGGGCATCGTCACCGTCGCCGAGATGTCCTCGGCGCAAACTCGCCCGAGAGCCTGACGCAGCGGAACCGATTCAACGTCGAGCTGCCTGATTTCGGCCAGGATGCGCTCGCTGGCTTCCGCGACCGTCAGCACGGGCTGATCATGGGGCGTGGCGTTTGGAAATCAACACAAAATGTCAATGCGCGCGGTACGCTGCGAGCGCGGAAGCGATCTGGTCCGCCACGTCGGTGACCGCGGAGCTCGGCGTCGTCCAGTTGTTGGCGAGGATGCTGAAGATGAGGCGTTCGCCGTCGGCAGTAGTGACGTATCCGGAAAGAGAACGCGCCGCCGCGATCGAGCCGGTTTTCGCATGCACGTTTCCCTCGGCGGGCGTGCCTTTCATTCTGTCCTTGAGCGTACCGTCCACGCCGGCGACCGGCATCGCGTTGTAGTAAAGGGCGAACGCTGTATCCTGCTGAATCTTGTCGAGCACCTTCACGATCGTCTCCGGCGAGACGAGATCGTGGCGTGAAAGTCCGCTTCCGTCGCGAATTACGAATCCGTCGGGCTGCGCGCCCCAGGCGAGCAGCTGCTGTCCCACGATCTTCCGCGCGCTGTCAGACGTACCCATTCCTCCCCGCTCCAGCCCGATCGTCTTGAACAGGATCTCCGCGATCTGATTCTGCGACGGCTTCATGAGCGCCGGAAGAATGCTCCGCACGGGAAGGGAGACGAACGTGAACAGGGTATCCATCTTGAACGGCGTGGAGAGAATGCTGTCGATCACCCCAGCTTCAACGGTGATGTGTTTTCGCACCAGGGCGTCGTTGAGCGCGTTGAGATAGCCCGTCGCCGGATCCTTTGCGGGTCCCGAGTAGAGACTGTCGCGCACGGTGTCTGGCGGGGGACGCAGCTTCGTCGGCGCCATTCCCTCGTTGAAGATCAGCTCGTCCACACCAGCGCCGTAGTATTCGCCGAGGTCGTCCCACTCCCACCCGTAACCGTGGATGGAGTCCGGGAACGCATTGCCGACGCGCGCGAGCGAGCCCGAGACCTGCCTGATTCCATGAGCACGAATCGAGTCGGCGAGCGCGTCCATCACCGTCGTGGCGATTCCCCTCATGTCGTCGCTGACGGTCGGATCGCCGCGTCCGATCACCAGCAGATCTCCGTCGAGGAGGGAATCGCGCACCTCGCCGCTGGCGAGAAAAGTCGTCTTGTAGGTGTAGTCCGGGCCGAGCAGGGTCAGCGCCGCCGCGCTGGTGATGATCTTCATGTTGGACGCCGGCATGAACAGCTTGCCCGCGTTCTTCGAGTAGAGCGTGTCGCCGGTGCGCGGATTGACGATCAGGACGCCCCAGTGCGCGTTTCTGAACACCGCCTGCGACGTCAGCGAGTCGATCATGTGCCCGAGCTCGGCCCGCTGTGATCCGGGGTGAACACTTCTCATTACCGTCACGCAGGCGGTGAAAGCGAATGGCGCGACTGTGCTTACAAGCGCACGCGCGACCCTGCGTTTGAAAAACTCCGACACGATTGTGTGTTACTCCCTGCTGTAGGTAGCGCTGAGGCTGTCGTCTTCCCCGACGGTGACGCGCGTCACTTTGGCCGGGTTCGGCAGCTCTTTCTCGATGCGCTCGAAGATGTAGCGCGCGAGATTCTCCCCCGTTGGCACGAGCTTGCCGTCCGCGAACTCCGCCACGTCGAGATTGATGTTGCGGTGGTCGAAGCGGTCCATCACCTCTTTCTTGAGGATCGGGTCGAGGACGCCGAGGTCAACGACGAATCCAGTCTTGTCGTCGATGGGGCCGCTGACGGTGATATCGCACACGTAGGTGTGCCCGTGAAAGTTCGGCCAGGCGCAGGCGCCAAAGGTGCTGGCATTCTTCTCGTCGCTCCACTCGGGGCGGCGGTAGCGATGCGCGGCTGAGAAAGAGATTCGTCTGGTAAGAGAAGCGCTCGGCATGCTTTAATTTGCGCAATGCCGAGCGCTAGTGCCTAGTGATCGTCGTTCATCACGTTCGGGGTTGCGTCCGAGCCGCGGAGGCCTTCGGGCGTCGGCCCATCGGGCGGATTCCACGGAATCGCTCCGCCAATCGCTTCCTGCACGTCAGCTGTTCCGAACAGCTCCGAGCGGAGGTTGTCGTGCAAATGCCCGGCTTCCGGGTCTTCGGGCCGCGGACGATCTCCGAGCAGGAGTCCTTCGTGCAGCTCTTCATCGACCAGGTGCTCGTCGATCGGCTCGGGACTCTCGGCGCGTCGAATCGGATCGACGACGATGTTGTTCTGGAGCTTCTTGAGACCAAGCAGATCGGTGACCACGTGCTCGGCTATCCGAAGCTCCTCCTCGGTCCCAACGCGCCCGGAGAGGCTGACGACACCATTTCGAACCGACACCTCGACATCATCCGGATCGAAAGCGAGCTGCTGCTCGAAAGTGTCGCGAACGAGCGCGCGCAGCTCGTTGTCGCTCAGATCGTCGGTATCTCTGATGTCCTCGTAGTCCTTTCCCACACTGCCTCCGGGTCCGCCCACGGAGGAGCGGTTCAGGTTACCGGAAGAACAGCAGCGATGCGCCGAGAGTCAGAGCCCGATTGCTCTTCCAGAATGAACGGGCCTGGCCGCCGGTCACGGCAGCAGTCCCGCCGGTGGGAATCACGTAGTACGCGGTCGGATATTTCGTTTGGTAGAGGTAGTCGTTCCAGTCAAATGTCAGCTGGAACCGCCCGCCCGGGACGTATCTGAGCCCACCGCCAAATGAAAATGCAAACGGGGTGCCGAACGTGTACGGATCGGACTCGACCGCGCAGCCGCACGTCGCTATGCCGGCACCAAAATTGACGACCGGCACTATGTGATGGAAGCTTTTCTCACCCGTGAGATTCAGAGCGAGATCAATGTCGTAGAGATTGACCGAAACGTTCTGCTTTCCGAGCTGGCGCGCGGTTCCAATTTTGGTGGGATCGATCGCAAACCGTTCGGTGTTGACGTGCGACCAGCGGGCCACGAGGAAGGCGGGGCCGCCAACGTGAATCTGATAGCGGATTCCGTACATCGGACCGTCGCGCGGCGCGATGCCGATCGGATCCTTGCCGGCCTTGTAGTGACCGCCGAAGAACGTGAACTCCTGGCTGGTCTCGAGATCGCGGTAGGGACTGCTTTCAGGAAGGTGTCCGACCTGCGCGCGCGCGGTCGTCGCAATACAAGCAAGCGCTAGAGCGCTCAATAGGTGCTTCACTAATTCACTCCAAGATTGACGCCGGTCATCTCAGCCGGCTGCTCGATACCGAGCATTGATAATATAGTTGGGGCGACATCGCAGAGAGCGCCGCCCGAGCGCAGCCGCTGCTCCTGCTCCCAGTCGACGACGACGAGGGGAACCGGATTGGTCGTGTGCGCGGTGTGTGGACCGCCCGTTTCCGGATCGATCAGCATTTCCGCGTTTCCGTGATCGGCGGTGACGATCAACCTGATCCCCGCGCTTTCGGCGGCCTTCAGAACGCGCGCCAGCGATCGATCGACGGTTTCAACCGCCTTGATCGTGGCCGGAATCGATCCGCTGTGACCTACCATGTCCGCATTCGCGTAGTTGCAGAGAATGAAATCGTGCTCTCCCGACGAGATGCCAGTCACGAGCGCGTCAGTCACCCCCGCGGCGCTCATCTCCGGCTTGAGGTCGTACGTCGCCACCTTGGGGCTCGGCACCATGACGCGGTGCTCGCCGGGAAACGGGGCTTCGACGCCGCCGTTGAAGAAGTAAGTCACATGCGGGTACTTTTCGGTTTCCGCCGTCTTCAGCATGTCGAGCCCGCGCGACGACAACACCTCGGCGAGAATGCGCGCCATCGACGTCGGCGCGAACGCGACCGGAACGTCGAACGTCTTGTCGTAATTCGTGAGCGTCGTGACCAGGACCTTGGGGCGCCGCGAGACATCAAACCCGTCGAAGCCGGGATCGATCAGGGCACGCACGATCTGCCGCATTCTGTCCGAGCGGTAGTTGAAGCAGATCACCGCGTCGCCGTCCTTCATGGGCGCCACCGGTTTTCCATTCTCGGTGACGACCACCGGAAGCATGAACTCGTCGGTCTTTCCCGATTCGTACGCCTTGCGAATGGCGTGGAGCGGATCGGTGACCGGCGTTCCCTCACCGAGTATAACGACGCGATACGCCAGCTCCGTGCGGTCCCATCTCCGGTCGCGGTCCATCGCGTAGTAGCGGCCCGAGACGCTCGCGATCTTCGCGGGCGAGCCGATCTTCCGGATGTGATCGACCAGCTCCTGCATGAAGCCGAGCGCGGATTTGGGGAGAGTGTCGCGTCCGTCGAGAAAAGCATGAATCGCAACGCGCTCCAGGCCTCCGCGCTTCGCCAGATCGAGCAGCGCGAAAAGGTGCTTGTCGATTGCGTGCACGCCGCCGGAGCCGATCAGACCCAGGAGGTGAAGAGTTCCGTTGTTCTTCTTTACGTGCCTGCATGCACCAACAAGGGCGGGATTGGTGTAGAAGCTTCCGTCGGCGATGGCCGAAGAGATGCGTACCAGATCCTGCGTCACGACGCGTCCGGCGCCGAGATTCAGGTGTCCGACCTCGCTGTTGCCCATCTGTCCTTCAGGCAGACCGACGCGAAGTCCGGAAGCTTCAAGCAGCGTGCGTGAGCCACGGCCCCAGAGCGAGTCCCAGGTTGGGGTGTTGGCGAGTGCGATTGCGTTGCCTTCAGTTTCGGGGCGGTAGCCCCATCCATCGAGTACGATGAGCGCGACTGGCCGCGCGCGCTGTGACTTGACCATTATATCTGTAATGTAATCCTACCCCGACGAGAGGCGCGAAGAGAAACAATGGAAATCTTCAGACCTAAACAGGAGACTGGTCCGGAAACACGCCGCCATCCCGACCGTTCCGAAGAAGGCGACCGGCGCCGTGGCACCTGGCGCGATTTCAGGCACGCCTATCCGGGATTCGTCTTCGTGCTCGGACTCGGTCTGATCGCGATGATCAGCGTCGACGGATGGCTCCTCACCAAGCGGGTGAAATACAACGAGGACGTGAAGCAGCTCCGGGATCACATG